>Ga0208904_1000008_pt1 | contig 237703 bp, 211 predicted proteins | sample AntAceMetag02UKB_FD_184774 | JGI IMG/M metagenome (GOLD analysis project Ga0208904, IMG submission 184774) | Saline lake microbial communities from Ace Lake, Antarctica - Antarctic Ace Lake Metagenome 02UKB (SPAdes) (version 2) | ecosystem: Environmental > Aquatic > Non-marine Saline and...
ATCAACTTCACCTAAGAAAGCAGCATAAGGTAGGTAATCTTCAACTGTAGCAACATCAAATGCATCAGCAACAGTGAATAGTAATGTATAAATTCCAGCAAAATCTGCACTTGAAGGTAATGTTGTTACTAAAACATTGACAACTTCATCCTTTAACATGAAGTATTCTTCCATCGTTAGTTCGCCATTTGCCATGAAATTATCTAGTAGACCAACCATTGATGTTGGAACCGTATCATAGATTAAGGTTAAATAGTCAACAACACCTGTTGCAGATTCAATAGCAAGATCTTTTTCAGTAATGAGAAAAGCAAGCAGTTCGGTCATTGTTCCTAGTTCATTTTCACGACGATCGATATCTTCATTAACATACATAATCATTTCGTATATGTTCATGATATTAAATAAGCTCCATAATGGATTTAAGCTCATATAAGAATCTAATAATGTATAATTTTCTGCAATTCTTACTTTAGTGAAAATATCGTAAAACATTTGAATATATTCATCACCATCATCTAAATAGTAAGGATAATGATATTCAAAATTATCTCTCAAATCCACAACGATTTGTCCTAAGGCATTTAGAACTTCACCGGTCTTTTCATATTGTCCAGATAGGAAATATGTAAGTTGAACAAGTTCTTCAGGTGATGCATATGCGGATAATTCAGTATAAACTGATGTCAAATCCGAACCACCCTGAATGGTTGCTAATTCCACTTCAAAACCAGTTAGTTCTGCTGCATAATCAACAATTTTTTCTTCAAGATCACCAATATGAATTGTTACACTAGCTACTGCAAGTTCATATAACATCGTAGCTAGGTCTGTTGAACTCATATCAAACATATCATAAGAATCAATTTCAGCCATCATAGCTGTTATGCTATCAATTGTTTCCATGCGAAGTGGAGTAGATGCGACATGAGCAAATAAAGCTAGAGCTTCAACTTCGGTCATACCCATTTCTACAACGGCAGTACTATACGCTAAAACCATTATGGACATATCTAAGTAATCTTGATATTCATACTCATCTTCAAAATCATCTGCAACCATATCAGGCTCATAAGATGGATTAAGAAGTGATAATGAATTTGCATAAATCGCACTTAGATCTGCACTTTCAATGAAATAGTTCACTGTTAATGAACTTTCAGAAAGATCAGTACCCGCCATAGCTACTACAAAAACATCGTGATCACCAGGTGCTAAATCCAAAGCTGTAAGATCATAAGTAACCACAGTTACAGTATAACTATCAGTATCTACATAAACGACATAACTATCAGCACCAGTTACAGCACTCCACGTCAGAATGCCATCTGTAATTGTAACATTTTGTGGAACATCAAGTGTAATTCCTCCAACAAAGTAACTCACTATTGTAGAAGATGATGAGGCATTAGTGCCTATCATTGCAACAACACTTACTGAATAATTGCCTTGTTCTAGTGTTAATGTCGTTAAATCAAAAGTAGTCACAGTTACTGTATGAGTTTCCGTACCGACATGAACAACATAACTGTCGGCACCAGTTACAGCACTCCAAGTAACAATACCATCAGCAATGGCTACATTTTGTGGAACTCCCACAACCACCGCCCCAATAACAAAGTTTATTGTTGTCGATGGCTCAGAAAGGTTTGTCCCCTGCATCGCTATAATATGGACTGGATATGTACCAATAGGTAAATCCAAAGTATTGAGGTCAAAAGTAGTCACCGATACAGTATAACTATTTGAGTTAACAATAACGGTATAAGTCGTAGCATCCGTTACTGCATCCCAAGTTAGTACACCATCTGTAATTACAACATTTTGCGGGGTGTCTAATGTTATTGCTATTTCGCCAGCACAACTAACTAATACAAATGAAACAAGCAATAATAAAGTGACACGTAATAAGTTTTTCACTATAAATCTCCTCCTTTTTTATAAAACATAAAACAGCAAATACACATCTTTTCTTCTTTTCTTCGAAAATAAGAGTGTGCACAAGTAAAATAACAACAAGATAAAAACATTATATTGCGAAATAAAAATGAAATGATTATCTTTATTATACTATGAAATATGTTTGAAGTACAAACTTTGCGTACTACTTATTAAAAATTGGGAAAAAGTTAATAGGTTTTGACAACATCGCTTGGTTTTATTTTCATTACACCCCAGAGATAAACAATTTTCGTAGAAATGAAAACTAAAAGAATAATGAAACTTCCTAGTAGAAGCGGTTTAATTGAAAATTGAATATTCTCATACTCACCGGAAATAAGTAGTAAAGGACTTAAAACATTTGACAGAAGAATGAAACTGAAAATAGAGGATATCATTAGGATGAAAAATAATAAAGCACTTTCTTTCGCAAGCATCGCAAGCATTTTTTGTTTCGAAAAACCTAAAACATATAAACGAGCATATGAATCTTTCATTTGTCCCAAAAGTAAAATAGAATGATTAAAGATTGAAAGTATAAAACAACCAATAATTGTCGATAAAATAATTGTCATATATTCTGTTATTGTTCGCATCTCTGATACTTTTGAATCAACGACTTGTTGAAAATCTAAGATGTAAACCATATTTTTACTATAGAGGTTGATGAGTTCATTTTTTAGAGTTTCTTTATTAGCACTTGAATTTATGAAAATAGCATTTTGACTAACATCGTCATAAATAGGAAATAAGTGAAGGTTTACTATTGCCAAATCGCCTATTTCTTTTTTGAAAAAACCACCAATTTCAAATGCTTCATAAGGATGTGGGGGACTTATGTTTAAATGGATTTCATCACCAACCTGCATATCATAAAGCATTTGGAATCTCTCAGGTAGTAGAATTACTAATTTTTGGGTACTGGAGAGATTTATGAGTGACTCAGCAGATAAATTAAAATTAAAATAATCTGGTAGATCTTGAGAATCCATTGAAATAACACTACGGATGTTTTGTTCAAAATCCTCAAAATTGATACTCTCTAGATATCCCACTTTGGCAACATTATCAACATTATCCAATAGTTCTATCTGATTGAAAGTTTCATCATATCGACTAATAAAATTAGTTAAAATAAAATCAACCTTAAATTCATTTTCATAATTACTAATGCGCTTATTCATGTGATCATTCGAAAGAACGAGTAAAAAGATGCTCACAAAGCAAACAAGTAATACAATAATATATTGGTAGAAAGATTTTTTAGCAGATAGTATTTTAAATTGAAGGGCAAAGATCATAGGTTTCTTTCTTATGTGTTGCATTTTTAAAAATAGATGGATGAGTATAAATGCTAGTGAGAATAAAATAGCAATGATTGAAATCGCCTGAACAATTGCTCCATAGTCTCCTAATAAAGGATATGTGAGACTTGATTTTGATATAAAGTAGACAAAAAGAAATAAGACGAAAATGATTAACTGAGGAATCAATTTAATTTGTCTTTCCACACCTTGGCTCAATGTTTGTTGTATTGAAGATTCTTTATTAAAAACAGTGAAATAATAGAATGAAGTTAAAACATATATTACAAAAGCAATGAGCGCAGACCAAAGAATTGATGATAATTCAAGTTGATAACTTGCAGATGAGCCAACATAACGCAATCCACTTTGCATGACTGCATCAGAAATAAACACAGATAATATTAAAGAAAGCGTAAAGAAAAATAGAATCTCAATAAGAACGACCCCATATGAAAACCAATGTGATCCTCCAAGTAACTTAACGATAGCAAAGCCCTTTTTCTTTTCTTGGAAATATAGTAGAAATGTTGTTTGCATGACTAATAAGATGACTAATACAACAATAGCTACAATGAAATTGAAAAACGAAGAAGATCTTCTAACGATTTGATTAAGTGCATCTTCATCAATCGATTGTTGGAAATTCAAACCTGAAAATTGAGTTATTGAAGAAACATATTGCATAGCTTGTTCTGTTTGTGTTCCATTTTTCACTTCAAAATAAACCTGATTATAAAAATTAGTAAGTAGAATTGGATTTAAAGAACCCAATGATGGATTTAATGCAGATAAGAAAAATGATAAACTTCCATCTTTATTTAGATAGATTGTCTCGCCTTGAAATAATCCTCCATCATCTACGATATCAACAATTGTATATTCTTTTGTCAAATTTCCTAGAAATAATGTTAAATGATCACCATTTTTTAATTCAAAAGAATTTGCAAGACTTTGGGTAATAATGACCTCATCATCATTTAAAGTGGAATTGGCATAGTGAATTGAATTTGTCACCTTTATGAAATTATCTAGGGTTGATGCCATGGTTTTAACATATTGTTTTGTATCATTGATTTCAACAAGCGTATCCATTTCAAAAAATGGTGCATAATCTTCAATGTAAGTATCAATATCAGATGATTCTGTAAGTGGACGAATTGAAAAAAATCTCAAATTACTATTCAAGGTAATACCCATTGAAAAATCAATATTTCGATATTTATCTACAAGTTCATCATAATAGTAGGATTTTATGAACATTTGTGTTGAAGAACCTAATAATAATGTTACAAATAAAGCAATGAAGCTTAAGATGAGTAGAATTGATCGCAGTCGAAAACGAATTAGATTCTTGAATGCAAAACGAAATGAAAATCCAAATCTATTGATTGTTTTTTTCATCCTTAATCACTTTCCCATCCAACATATGTAACGTTCGTGTTCCATAGACGGTTGTGTCTTCGTTATGCGTAACCATCAAAATAGTTTTATGGTATTTTTGATTGAGTTCTTTAAATAATTCCATGATAGCTAGTCCATTTTTATAATCAAGGCTTCCGATGGGTTCATCAGCGAATATAATTTTTGGTTCATTAATTAGACATCTTGCTATAGCGACTCTCTGTTGCATACCACCAGATAGTTGAGAAGGATAGTAACTACTATACTCTTTCATTCCCACTGACTCAAGAACATCAAATATTTCATCTTTTGACTTATTGATACCTAAAACAGAAGATAGAAGAATATTTTCGTAGACTGTTAAATTTGGAATAAGGTTATAAAATTGGAAGACATATCCGATATCTTGTGAACGCATTTTTGCTTTTTCGGAATCTGTATATGTGTCCAATTCTTTACCAAACATTGAAATAGAACCACCTGTATGGGGTTCAAGACCACCAAGAACATATAATAGTGTGGTTTTTCCTGATCCTGAAGGTCCACAAATGGATACAAATTCTCCTTGTTCAATAGAAAAATCAATGCCTTTGAGAACTTCATGGACAATCTTTCCATTTAGATAATCTTTCTTTAATCCAGAAACGATAATCTGCTTCATTTGTACCCCTCTTTTACCTTAATTGTATCATATATCAAGTATAGCATATAAAAAAAAGCAACTGATTATCAGTTGCTTCAAAATTTTATCTATGCTTTAAATGTGGGAATAAGATGACATCTCTAATGTTAGGTGTATTCGTTAATAGCATGACGAATCTGTCGATTCCAATACCGAGACCACCAGTTGGAGGCATACCATATTCTAAGGATTCAACAAAGTCAACATCCATTTCAGTTGCTTCATCGTTGCCTAATGCTTTTTCTTTTAATTGATTTTCAAATCTCTCTCTTTGATCGATTGGATCATTAAGTTCACTAAAAGCGTTTGCGTATTCACTAGACATGATGAATAGTTCAAATCGGTCTGTGTATCTTGGATCTTTAGCGCTTTTCTTTGCTAAAGGACTAATTTCAATAGGATGTCCATAAACCATCGTTGGTTGAATAATGGTTGGTTCAACATACTTCTCAAAAAACGATTCAACGATATGACCTACACTAAAGTGTTTTTCGATGTGGATATCGTGAGCTTCAGCGAGTTTAAGTGCTTCATCAAACGTGTATTGTTTCCAAAAATCAACTCCAGATAATTCCTTAATCGCATCAACCATATGCCAACGCTTCCATGGGTGAGCCATTTGGATGATGTGATCATTAAAGTTTAGCTCATAGGTTCCTAAGATTTCATAAGTAACTGTCGAAAGACAATCTTCAACTAAATCCATCATATCTTCCATGTCAGCATAAGCTAAGTAAGCTTCAATTGATGTAAATTCTGGATTATGTTTAGCATCCATACCTTCGTTTCTGAAGAGTCTACCAATTTCATATACAGCTTCCATACCGCCCACGATAAGTCTCTTTAAAGGTAATTCAGTAGCAATACGTAAGTAGAAGTCCATATCTAATGTATTGTGATGGGTAACAAATGGGCGCGCAGATGCTCCCCCTAAAATACTATGAAGAACTGGTGTTTCAACTTCAACAAAACCTTTAGCATCAAAATACTTTTGAATCTCACGAATGATTTTAGGTCTCATGAATGCAACTCTTCGAGCTTCTTCGTTAACCATTAAGTCAACATAGCGACGACGTCTAGCTTCTTCTTTATCTTGTAAACCATGAAATTTATCAGGTAGCGGTCTAAGTGCTTTTGTCAGATGAGTAAATATTTGTGCCTTAACAGTGAGTTCATTAGTTCTTGTTCTAAAAAGAACACCTTTAATACCTACGATGTCACCTAAGTCTGCTTGTTTAAATATTTCATATGAGTCTTCACCAATGGCATCTTGTCTGACATAAACTTGAATTTGCCCATCTCTATCTTGAAGATTCATAAAGCCGGCCTTACCTTGCCCTCTTTTGAGCATGATTCTTCCAGCAACGGTGACTTCAATATGCTTTTCTTCAAGTGTATTATGATCATCAATTTGGTACAAATCAAAAATTTGTTTGCTGTTATGTGTTCTAACAAACTTTTGACCGAAGGGTTCAATTCCTTTGTTTTTAAGTTCTTGTGCTTTCTCACGACGTACAATTTGTTGTTCTTTTAAGTCTTCTGGATACATTGTTAATCCTCCTAATTCAAGATATTATATCATAGAAAAAGCCATAATTAAAGTTATGGCCGTTTTTCTTCTTGTAAAAGTTCATACATAAGTAGATCCTTTTTCAGTTCCAATGATGTCACTTTAACTTTGATAATTTTTGATCCTAGATAAAGTGTTAAAACATCATTTTCTTTAACAGCAGTAGAAGGTTTTGCTATTTTTCCATTAATTTCTACTTTTTCTTTTTCTGCTGCTTGTTTTGCAAGTGTTCTTCGCTTGATAATGCGAGCAACCTTGAGATATTTATCAAGCCGCATTAGTAGCTAATCCCTGTTTTTCATGCCACCATGATAGTTTACCAGTTTCAACGATTTCATCGATGTCAGCTTTAGTGAGTGTTTCAACTTCAACAAGATAGTGAGCAATTAAATCTAACAATTCACGATTTTCTTCAATTATAGTTTTAGCAGTATTGAAGCAATCAGTTATGATATGACGAACTTCTTTATCAATTTCATGTGCGACTTGGTCTGAGAAGTTTTTTTCTTTGAAGTAATCTCTACCTAAGAAAACATTACCCCCAGAACTTTCATACTGGATAGGACCTAGGTCACTCATTCCGTATTCAGTAACCATAGATCTTGCTATTTTTGTTGCAACCTGGAAGTCATTATATGCTCCCGTGGTTACAGTATCAAATACGATTTCTTCGGCAACTCTACCACCAAGATAAGAAATAATATGAGCTGTTAATGATTTCTTTGTTTCAAGGAACTTTTCTTCAGCAGGAATCATAAGATTATAACCACCAGCAATACCTCTAGGAATAATCGTTACTTTTTGAACAACATTTGCATCTTCTAATTTAATACCGATAACAGCATGTCCAGCTTCATGATAAGCAACAGTTTTCTTTTCGCCAACTGAATATTTTCTACTCTTTTTAGCAGGCCCCATCATAACTCTATCAATAGCTTCATCCATATCTATTTCAGATATTAGCGTACGATTATCACGCGCAGCAAGTAATGCTGCTTCATTTAATAAGTTTTCAATATCAGCACCAGTGAAACCTGGAATACGCGCTGCAAAGACATCTAACTTAATTTTTGGATCTAATTTTTTATTTCTAGCGTGAACTTTAAGAATTGCTGCACGTCCACGAACATCAGGTAAATTGATTGTGATTTGACGATCAAAGCGACCCGGACGAAGTAATGCAGGATCTAAGACATCAGGACGGTTTGTTGCTGCCATGATGATAATACCCATATTAGTAGTAAATCCATCCATTTCAACAAGTAATTGATTTAATGTTTGTTCTCTTTCATCATGCCCGCCACCTAAACCAGCACCACGTTGACGACCTACTGCATCAATTTCATCAATGAAAATGATACAAGGTGAATTTTCTTTTGCTACTTTAAATAGATCACGTACACGAGATGCACCAACACCAACAAACATTTCAACAAAATCAGAACCTGAAATTGAGAAGAATGGGACATTAGCTTCACCTGAAACTGCTCTAGCTAGTAGTGTTTTACCAGTACCAGGAGCACCAACAAGAAGTACACCTTTTGGAATTCTAGCACCCATATCAATATATTTTTTTGGTGCTTTTAGGAAATCAATGAGTTCTTCCATTTCTTGTTTTTCTTCATCACATCCAGCGACATCTTTAAATGTTATTGATTTTTCGCGATTAAGTTTAGCTCTATTTTTAGCAAAATCGAATGCTTTACTGTTTTGATTGTTTGCATTTTTAAATATAACAAATAGAATGACGAGTACCAAAATGATTGGGACTAAATTGAATAAGACACTCCATATGGTGATACCGGATTTCGCAACAACGTCCGTTGTACCCCCATAAGATTCTACGGTATCTAATATAGATTGAGCTTGGTCTATTCTCATGACTCTTTCAAAGCTTACAATGTTATTGTACAAAGCCTTTTGTTGGTCATAAATCTTACCAGTGACTTGAACTAAATCAAAATTATCTCCACCGATTAATGAATATTCGATAGACTCAATATGTTCTAATGTTGCTGCTTGTTCTATGTCAGATACAGTCAACTCTTGTACTTGTCCTTCAAGGGCATCTCTTAAAAATAAGAAGATACCGATGACAACTACAAGTGTAAATAGCATGATTAGATAATCGGGCTTTTTACGATATTCAATTTTTCTTTTTGGGTCAGTTTTTTTTGGGTTTTGATTCATAAATACACCCCTTTATATTAATGATTATATACTTCTGGTTTTAAAATTCCTACATAGGGTAGGTTCCTGTAGTATTCGTTATAGTCTAATCCATAACCTACAACGAATTCCTTTGGAATTGATTTTCCAATATATTTTGGTTGGAATGGTCTAAGTCTACCTTCTGGTTTATCCAATAAGGTAACCACTTTGACAGATTTTGCTCCACGATGTTTAAAAAGTTCAACAATCGTTACAATTGTGTTTGCAGTATCGACGATATCTTCAACAATAAGAACGTCTCTACCTTTAATTGAGATGTCTAAATCCATTTTAATTTTAACATCTCCAGAGGAAGCAATTCCTCCATGATAACTACTTACTGACATATATGCAATGTCAAATTTGAGATCAATTTTTTTTGTTAAATCAGACATGAAAGGCATACATCCCTTAAGTAAACCAACCAAGAGTGGTTGTTTATCTTTGTAATCCTGAGTTAATTGTGCTCCTAATTTAGTACAAATTTGAGCAATTTCTTCTTCAGAAACTAGAATTTTTGCGATATCATTTCGCATGCTTTTTTACCCCTTTTAATTGAAAGAATAGAGTTTTAGATTCACCAAGGGTTTGATTGATATAATAATTTTGAACCCAAAGTATATGGTCATCGTTATCCGTTAAAATCCAAAGTTTCTTGCGGTCTTCATTCGGAATTTTAAGATCAATCAGCAGTTTTTTGAGTTTTTTATGACCGTATTCAAATGCTAACAGATCACCATCTTCTCTATGTCTTATCCATAGTGGAAATGCTAATTTATTATAACATAATTTAGAGAATTCTTCAGTAATCGCATCAGAATTATGAAAAAATGTGAAAATAGCCATATTTAATAAGTCATTTTCGCCTTCATGAAGCTTTATTCTAACAGGTTTTATCAAGGATAAAGTTTTTATGTAAGCCTGATTGTAAGCCTTAACAAAGGAATGATTCTTACTTAGCTTGAAAACTTGATTTGGCTTTTTAGAAAGCAATATCTTTTTAACTTTTTGAATGATTTCATTAGTTAGTGTCAGATGTTCTGATTCTATGAAGTAAGCAATGATATCATCTTGTATCGCCTCATCATAGGATTTGTACTGTTCAATATTAATGATCTTATCTTTTTGGACAAGCAATTTTGTTGTTTTCCTAATGAAATCAAAAGCGTGAGTTACCTGTTGATTGTACTGTTTAATTTGATCTAGCAGGTTTTCATTTTCTTGTTTCATGATTGGCACAACAGCGTGACGATAACGATTGCGTAAATAATAATTTTCTTCATTAGAACTATCTTCAAGATAGGAGATATTGTTTGCACTTGCGAAAGAGATGATATCTTCTTTTGATGTGTATAATAGGGGTTTTAAATAAGTATATTTGCCATCAGTATGCATCAACTGCATTCCAGCATACCCCAATAGATTACTACCTCTAGTAAGTTTGATAAGCACATTTTCAAATAAATCATCAAGATGATGAGCAGTTAGGATGTAAGGTGTTTTGTAGAGATTAGCAACTTCATTTAAATAATAAATGCGCATTTGATGTGCTTGATGATGGAAATTACCTGATTTTACTGAAATCGTGTAGTAATGAAATGGAATATCATTCATTTGACAATAGTTTCGTACTAAATCTTTTTCAATAACTGATTCATCACGTTTGAGGTGATTGAAGTGAACAACAACGATGTTGTATGGACCTTTTGTAAGTATTGATAGTAAAACCATAGAGTCAACACCACCACTCACTGATAAAATCAGTGTTGATTTGGGTTCTATCTTGAGTTCGTTTTTGATTAAAGGAATGATTCTGTTCATTTTTGTACCTCACCTCTACAAGACTATTATATCATGCGACATGTAAATAAATGGATAAATATCAACATAGATGTGTTATAATATTTTACAATAAAGGGGGTTGAACAATGCTCATATTAGCGAGTAATTCACCCAGAAGAGCTAAACTGCTTAAAGATGCAGGTCTGGATTTCATCATCGAGTCTAGTGATTTGGAAGAAATTGTTGATGAAAAACTAAAACCACAAGATATGGTGATAGAATTAGCCAAAATGAAAGCTGTGCATGTTGCAGCATTACATCCAAACGATGTAGTGATTGGTGCAGATACAATTGTCGTATATGGAAATGAAGTTTTAGGTAAACCAAAAGATGAAGATGATGCATATCGCATGTTAAAAATGTTATCTGGAGAAAGACACACAGTATATACAGGCGTTGCCTTGGCCAAAGGTGAGACAATTCATGCCTTTGTTTCTGCAACTGAAGTATGGCTAAAATCAATCAGTGATATAGAAATCAGAAATTATATTAAAACAGGTGAACCAATGGACAAAGCCGGATCTTATGGTATTCAAGGTGATGGAGGAAGTTTGGTTGATCATTATAAAGGTGACTTTTTTACAATCGTCGGATTACCCTTAAAAGATTTATTGGAAGCATTAAAGGATTTTAATTGATTACGTCAAAGATTGTTTCTAGAATAAGAAACAGTCTTTTTTTGTTTGCAAAGTTGTTTAAATAGTCATGAGCATTTAAACATTTTGTTATATAATAAGAGTAAATCAAACGTTTATATAGGAGACTTACTATAATGAAACAAATCCACAGTACCTATTAAAATTATAACAAATGAAAGAAAGGAAGTTGTATTCAGTATCAATCAAATGTTACATACTGAATATACAAGAAATTATGAAGCAAACAGAACTATGGAAAAATGGTATTGTTTATCAAATCTATCCACGAAGTTTCATGGATAGTAACAATGATGGAATTGGTGATTTACAAGGAATTATTTCCAAACTTGATTATCTTAAGAACTTAGGAGTAGATATCATTTGGCTATCTCCTGTTTATTGTTCTCCAAATGACGATAATGGATATGATATTAGTGATTATATGAACATTAATCCCGAATATGGCACGATGAAAGATATGGATGAACTTATTGAAAAAGCAAAAGAAAAAGGTTTGCGGATTTTAATGGATTTAGTAATCAATCACACATCTGATGAACACGCTTGGTTTAAAGAAAGTATGAATCCTGAAAGTCCATATCGAGATTATTATATTTGGAGAGATAAACCGAATAACTGGACTGGTTTTTTTAGTGGGACCACATGGGAGAAAGTAGGAGATAGTTACTATCTTCATCTATTCAGTAAGAAGCAACCAGACCTCAATTGGAAAAATCCAAAAGTCATGGAAGAAATCCAGAAGGTAATGCATTATTGGTTACAAAAAGGTATTTATGGATTTAGATGTGATGTGATTAATGTTATCTATAAAACATCGTTAGATAACGGAAAGAAAAAAATTGTTTTAACAGGCAAAGAACATTATCATTCACAAGAAGGATGTCATCAAATATTAAAGACATTAAGAAAAGAAGTCCTAGATAAGTATGATGCATTTACTGTTGGTGAAACAGTGATGGTAACAACCGAACAGGCTAATGATTTAATTCTTCCAGAAAGAAAAGAATTGAATATGGTTTTTGCTTTTGAACATATGGAAGTAGATCAAATAAATAATAAATGGTTTAAAACAAAATTTAAGCCAAATAAATGGATGAAGGTAGTTTCAAAATGGCAGCAAGAAGCTTACTGGAATGCGAACTATCTAGGAAATCACGATCAGCCGAGATCTGTTTCTAGATTTGGTGATGATCAAAAATATCGCATTGAAAGTGCAAAAATGTTAGCAACCTTAAATCTCACATTAAAAGGAACACCATATATTTTTGAGGGTGAAGAAATAGGAATGACGAATGGTGATTTCACTTCAATTGACGAGCTCAAAGATATTGAATCTCATCGAATAAATGCACTAGCGAAAAAACTATTATTTCCGAAAAAAATTAGATATAAAATGATCATGAAAACGTCGAGAGATAATGCAAGAACACCCATGCAGTGGAATAAAGATGGTGGATTCACAAAAGGAACACCTTGGTTGAAAATTAATTCAAATACGAAAACAATAAATATTGAAGAAAGTTTGAGTAATCCACATTCTATTTACAAACATTATCAAAGATTAATCGAAATTAGAAAAAATAATAAAGCACTTATAAATGGCTCATTTAAGCCATTATACACAAATAAGAACATTTTCATTTTTTCAAGGGACACGGAAAAAGAATCATTTATTACAGTTTCAAATATGAGTAATAAGACAAAAAACATACCAATTAATTTCGAAGGAAATATTGTTTTATCAAACTACAATAGAACACAAGTAGATGATCGAAAATTGAAGCCTTATGAGTCTATTTTGATTCGAAAGAAGGTAATCCAATGATTACATTTAACTCGCCTTATTTTAAACTTGAAACCAAAGATCTTAATTACGTTATTGAAGTGTTAGCCACGGGTCAAATTGAACACTTATATTTAGGTAAAAAACTAAATGATACAAACTATGATGCACTTAAAACAAAGCTTAACGCAAGCGCAGGATCTACCATCGATTATGTATCTGGTGATGATAAAACTTCATTAGATCTTTTAACTTTGGAATATTCTGGTATTGGTAAGGGTGATTATAGGTTAACCCCACTAGAAGTGAAAATGCCAGATGGTAGTTACGTAACAGATTTTGTTTATGAATCACATGAAATCAAAGATGGAATCATAGAAAATAAAGAACTTCCTCAAGCTAAAACTAATGATAAAAAAGTAAAAAGCTTAGTGATTAAGATGAAAGATAGAAAGTTTAATATTGAACTAGATTTAATCTATAGTGTCTTTTTTGATTCAAATGTATTTACTAGAAAAGTTATCATTCACAACAATGAAAAACAAGAATTAAATATAAGAAAAATTATGAGTATGATGATTGATTTATCAGAATCAGATTATAATCTAATCACCTTTGATGGAGGTTGGATTAAAGAGACTCATAAGCATATCAGACCTTTAACATATGGGACCTATATTAACGATTCAACAACTGGAAACAGCAGTAATAGACATAATCCAGGAATCATTTTAGCGAAGAAGACAACCCATGAAGACTATGGTGTTTGTATAGGAATTAATCTAGTATATAGCGGAAATCATTATGAGGCCGTACAAATATCAAACCATGGATTATTGCGTGTAATGACGGGAATTAATCCTCATTGTTTTGAATGGCCACTTAAAAAGGGTGAGTCTTTTGAAACTCCTGAAGCTGTATTGACTTATTCAGATCAGGGACTTAATAAGTTAAGTCAATCATTTCATGACTTCATTAATCACCATATAACACCTAGGCAATTCCAAGAAACTAAAAGACTAGTTGCACTTAATAGTTGGGAAGCGTTCTTTTTCAAATATAACCATAAGAAACTCAAAGGGCTTGCGAATCAAGCGAGTCATCTTGGGGTTGAACTTTTTGTATTAGACGATGGTTGGTTTGGCACAAGAAACGATGATACTCAAGGTCTTGGAGACTATGATGTTAATTATAAGAAACTACCGAAAGGTTTAAATGGAATTGCTGATTATGTTCATAAATTAGGCATGAAATTTGGGCTATGGTTTGAGCCAGAAATGGTGAACCCAGAAAGTAAACTATTTAGATCTCATCCTGAATATGCGATTCAAATTGAGGGGAGAATACCATCCGTAGGTAGAAATCAACTTGTTCTAGATTTATGTAATCATAAAGTCAGAGACTATATAGTTGAACAAATATCTTTGATACTAGAAACTACCGAAATTGATTATATCAAATGGGATATGAATCGTCATATAGCCGATATGTATTCATCTTATGTTGAAGATCAAGGAATGTTTTTTCATAGCTATATCCTTGGACTCTATGACATTTTGAACCGGATCACAACCAAGTATCCACAAGTAATCATTGAATCGTGTTCAAGTGGTGGAAATAGATATGATTTGGGAATGTTAACCTATAGTCCACAAATTTGGGCTTCTGATAACACAGATCCTATCGAAAGATTAAAAATTCAACAAGGATTAAGTTATCTTTATCCCCAATCAACAATCAGTGCACATGTTTCTATGGCTCCACACACACAGACATTAAGAAAAACACCTTTATCAACCAGATTCAATGTTGCTAGTTTTGGTATTTTAGGCTATGAACTGGATTTGAAGTTTGTTACGCCCATAGAAAAAAAGGAAATTAAAAAGCAAATTGAATTATATAAAGCATATCGACATGTATTTCAGTATGGGAAATTTTATAGATTTAATTCAGCAGATTCAAACCATCAAAAATGGCAAGTGAGTCATGATGATATACATATTTTAGGTAATTATCAATCTTTATCACATTCGAGTCCTGATTTTGAAGTTATCCATATGAAAGAATTAGATGAAAATACTAATTATCAAATTCATTCTGTACAACAGACAATGTCCATAAAAAGGTTTGGACACTTGATTAGTTACGCACTACCAATTAAGTTAAATGTTGATGGCATGCTGATGAAATATATTTCAAGACATAAACAGCTTGATAATGCTACCGAATCCTTTGAAGCAAGTGGCAGGTTACTTAATGCAGGATTCAAACCTAAACAACAATTCATGGGAACAGGATATAGCGATCAAGTCAGGTTATTAGGTGATTATGGGTCACAAATATATATTGCAGAAAAAAAGAAAAATGAGGTGTTATCGTGAGAGAACAGGTTCCAATTAATTTTAACTGGTACTTTGCTCCATATGAGGATAGTCATCAAGATAAAAGAGACATTGATAGTTTTCAGAAGATAAATCTTCCTCATAGTGCGGTGGAGACACCTTATAATCATTTCAATGAAAGAATGCTTGAAACAACTTCAAGTTATGTTTATTTTCTTGAAGTTAAAAACAAATGGAAAGATAAGCTCTTAAAACTTCAATTTGAAGGTGTTGCTCATCAAGCAAAGATTTATGTCAATAATCAGTATGTGGGTGACCATAGAGGTGGATATACACCTTTTGAGATTGATATTACTGAAAAAGTAATCTATGGTGAAAAGAATGAAATTTGGATTATGGTCGACAGTAAAGAAGATCCCTCAATTCCTCCTTTTGGTGGTGTTGTTGATTTTTTGGGATACAGTGGAATATATCGTGAGGTTTCTTTGTTGGTTGTTGAGAAACAATTCATCAAATATGCATTCATTAAAACCGATGGTAGCAAGAAAATTCAATGTGATATTGGTCTTTCGCAAAGTAATGGAGAAGTAGAAGTTACAATTTTAAAAGCAAATGAAAAGATTGTATCAATGAAAAGTGCAAAAGTCATGAATCAATCTGTTGATATAAACATCAATATTGAAAGACCTGTTTTATGGGATTTAGAAACACATTATCTATATGAGGCAGTAATCATCTATAGTATTAATGATCAAGTTGTTGATGAAATTACTGAAAGATTTGGGATTAGAAGTGCTGAATTTAAGGAAGACGGTTTCTATTTAAATGGTGAAAAGATTAAATTATTAGGATTAAATCGTCATCAAAGCTATCCATATGTTGGCTATGCAATGCCAAAAAGTGCACAATATGAAGATGCTGAGATTCTTAAATATCAATTAGGTCTCAATCTTGTAAGAACTTCTCATTATCCACAATCTAAGCATTTCTTAAATAGATGTGATGAAATTGGGTTATTAGTTTTTGAAGAAATTCCTGGATGGCAACATATAGGAAATGAGCAATGGCAGGAGTTAAGTTGTCAAAATGTTCGAGAAATGATTTTAAGAGATCGAAATCACCCATCAATTATTTTGTGGGGTGTTCGTATCAATGAATCACCTGATCATCATGATTTTTATTTCAAAACGAATAATATAGCGAGAGCATTAGATCCAACAAGACAAACAGCTGGAGTTAGAAATATACAAGATAGTGAATTTTTAGAAGATGTTTATACTTATAATGATTTTTCCCATCGTGGTTTAAATAAGGGGTTAGAAAATAAGGATAAAATCACTAAGAAAGTTCCATATCTTGTTTCTGAATATAACGGTCACATGTTTCCAACTAAAAGATATGATGATGAAATACATCGTCTAGATCATACGTTAAGACATTTGAATGTCATTAATGACATGATGAATCCAAATAATCATATTAGTGGATCCATTGGGTGGTGCATGGCTGATTACAATACGCATCAAGAATTTGGAAGTGGAGATCGAGTTTGTTATCATGGGATTTTAGATATGTTTAGAATTCCTAAGTTAGCAAGTTATGCGTATTCATCTCAAAATGAACAAAAGCCAGTTTTAGAAATTTCATCGACGATGAATATAGGAGATCACGCTGCAGGTGAACTTGCTTCTGTTCATGTGTTAACCAATATGGATCATATTAAACTCTATAAAAATGATCAATATGTTGGAACTTTTTATCCAGATGGAAATGAATATCCAAATTTGAAGCATCCACCAGTAATAATTGATGATTTTATCGGCGAAACATTAAAAGAAAATGAAAAGATGAGTCATAGGGATGCTGAATTGACTAAAAAGATTTTAAAAGCTGTTGGTAAATATGGGAATCATTTACCACTGAGATATAAACTACGTATTTTATATTTGCTTAAGAAATATAAAATGACCTACGATCAAGGTGTGATGATGTTTTACAAGTATATAGGTGGTTGGGGATCTCAAAAGATGAGTTACCGGTTTGAAGGATACCAAAATCAGCAATTAATGAAAACTACATATAAAGAAAATAATGAAATGTTTGAGTATGTTCTAGACGTGAAAAAAAGAGAATTGAAGATTGAAGATACTTATGATGTAGCGCGATGTACGATTTCAAAAGTCAATCAAGCTGAGGAATTGGTTCATTATAGCTTTGATCCAGTTCAGATTTCAGTTACAGGAGCACTAGAACTCATTGGACCAAAACTTATCAGTTTACAAGGCGGAGTAATTGGTTTTTGGGTAAAAACAAAATCAAAGGGAAAAGGAAAGATTGAAATCACCATTAATGAACAAACAATCATTAAGGAAGTGGTTGTATCATGAAACTAACTTTTGAGGATAAAGTAGCACTTTTAGATGGTAAGGATGTTTGGCATACAAAGGTTTTTGAAGGATTACCATCGATTATGATGACAGATGGTCCTCATGGACTGAGAAAACAAATAGAATCTACTGATACAATTGGTATTTCAGGCAGTGTAGAAGCTACCGCTTTTCCTACGGCAAGTTTAACCGCTTGCAGTTTCGATCGTGAGTTAATAGCAACAATGGCTGAATTAATTGCTATTGAAGCTAAAGCAAATGAAGTAAATATGGTTTTAGGACCAGGTATTAATATGAAGAGGAGTCCGCTTTGTGGGCGTAATTTTGAATATTTTTCTGAAGATCCATTTTTGGCTGGAGAGTTAGCCGCAACTTATGTACGTGCAATGGAAGATCAAGGCATAGGGACCTCAGTTAAACATTTTTTATGTAATAACCAAGAAAAAAATAGATTCACTATTGATGCTATTGTTGATGAAAGAGCACTCAGAGAAATATATATAAAAGCTTTTAAGAGAGTTGTTCAAGAAAAACCTGGTAGTATAATGGTTAGTTATAATAAAGTTAATGGATATTATGCATCTGAAAGTCCAATTCTTTCAACTATTTTAAGAAATGAGTGGGGTTATGACAGTGTTGTCATATCCGATTGGGGAGCAATAAATGATCGTGAAAAAAGTATAAAAGCAACGTGTGATTTAGAGATGCCCTCAAGTATGGGGTATCATACAGAAAAGGTGATTCAAGCAGCTTTACTGGATGATGATTTAAATAAAGCAGTAGAAAAATCTGCTGAAAGAATAATCAATTTAGTTGATCGCTATCATCAAAGTTTTCATACATCCTTTAGTTCACGAGAACATCATAATGCAGCAAGAATTATTGCAAGAGAATCGATGGTATTATTGAAAAACGATAACATTTTACCTTTGAACAAAGATAAGAAAGTATTGATTGTTGGTGGATTTATTGAAGATATGAGATATCAAGGTGGAGGAAGTTCACACATCAATCCAACGCATCTTGATCAAATCAAAGATATTTATCAAGCTTATTCTGAGCATATTGTGGTTTCAAAGGGATATGGTTTGATTGAATCTGATGAGGATTCAAAGTATCTTAACGAAGTATGTGAACTTGCCAAAAATGTTGATCAAGTTGTCGTTATTGTTGGTCTTCCTGATTCACATGAAACGGAAGGGTTTGATAGAAAGACGCTTAATCTACCAAAAAATCAAACCAATTTAATAGATAGAATTACTGAAATTACCGCAGAGGTAGTTGTTGTAGGTATTGCAGGGTCAGTCATCAATCTTGATTTTGAACCTAAAATCAAAGGACTCTTAATGGCTTATTTGGGCGGACAAGCATCAGCTGCAGCAATTATGGATTTACTCTTTGGTATGGAAAATCCATCAGGACGACTTGCCGAAACCTTCATAGATGATATCAAAGATTGTAATGTTCAACTCACGGATGATAATCACGCTGTTTATTATGATGAATCCATCTTTATAGGATATCGCTATTATCAATCTTATAATAAGAAGATTCATTATCCATTTGGATATGGTTTAAGCTATACGAACTTTGAATATTCAAATATGAGTATTCAAGAAGCAAATCACGAATACATCATCTTTATGGATATTAAGAATATTGGAAAAATGCATGGAAAAGAAGTTGTTCAAATATATATTGAAAATAATAAATCATCAGTTTATAAAGCAAAACGAGAATTAAAAGGCTTTGAAAAAGTCTATATTGATCCAGATCAAGTTGTTAATGTCATGATTAGACTACCAAAAGATGAATTTAAATTTTATGATATCAAACAAAGAAAATGGATTGTTGAAAAAGGTGATTATCGAATTTTGATTTCGAAGAATGTTAACGATGTCATTCAAGCTTTTGATATTCATTTAGATGGAGAAGAAGTTAAACCTCAAAAACTCAGTTATCAAAAAGAAGATTATGACACAAAAGATTTCATTAATATCTATCAAAAAGAATTACCTAAAAAGCATATTAAGCCAAGACGACCATTTACATTATCATCTACACTTGATGATGTGAGATCAACATTATTAGGTAAAATAGTTACTTCATACATCATCAAAGAAGGTATGAAAACAACTGAACAGATGAACGAAGAATGGATGAAAGAAATAGCAAGGTCAACCCTGAAAGAAACACCGATTCGAATGTTATCATTATTTAGTGCAGGAAAATTTCCGCTACCCTTAGCTGAGGGAATAGTAGATATGATTAATTTAAGATTTTTAAAAGGCTTAAAAAAAATAAGAAAAAATGCTAAGGAGAAAGCTCAATGAATGGACAGTTAAAAGTCAGTAATCGCACGAAGTATTCTTATGCGATGAGTGGTATTGGTCGTGACATGATGTATGCATTATATAGTACATACTTAATTGTATTTTTTACAGATGCATTGGGTTTACCCAATTGGCAACTTATTGCGGTAGGTACAGTTATCGCTCTTGCTAGAGTTTGGGATGCCATTAATGATCCCATTATGGGAATCTTTATTGATAATACAAGAACTAGATTCGGTAAATTCAAACCGTGGATTCTATCTGGAGCATTATCAAGTGCAGTCGTTTTTTTCCTTTTATTTCAAGACTTTAATTTAACGGGAACTGCATTTGTTGCAGTCTTCGCAATCTTATATATATTGTCAGGAATGACATTTACGATGAACGATATTTCTTATTGGTCAATGTATCCCTCATTTACTACAGATCCTAAGGAAAGAGAGAAAATTGGAGCATTGGCTAGAATCTTTGCTAGTTTAGGTATGTTTATCGTGATTGCACTAGTCCCCATTATTTATCAGAATTATAGCGGAGGACCAAAACAAGCATTCTCAATGATTGCACTAGTCATCTGTTCTGTATTTGTTTTATCCCAGATTGCATTATTTATTGGTGTTAAAGAAGAACCCAATTTAATAACAACTGTTAAACAAGAAAAAACCAAGTTTAAAGATATTCTTAAAATCATCTTCAAAAATGATCAATTAGTTGTTATTATTGTTGCTATCTTCTTATTTAATGCAGGTTATTTTATTACAACATCATTAGGAATCTATTTTTTCAATTATGATTTTAATAAATATGGCGGATTTGAATTTACAATGTTTTCAGCGATACTTGCCGTATCTCAGTTAACAGCACTTGCATTATTTCCTGTACTTGTCAAAAAGATTACAAGAAAGCAGTTATTTACGATTGCTATTGGAATGATTACTGTTGGATATGCAATATTTATGAGCGTAGGTTATATTTTACCAATGAATATGCTTGTCATCGGTTTAGCTGGTCTATTGATATTTAGTGGTCAAGGATTCATTCAAGTCATTGTCTTAGTCATGTTGGCTGATACGATTGAGTATGGACAATGGAAACTTGGAACTAGAAATGGTAGTATTGTCTTTGCAATTAATCCATTTGTAACAAAATTAGCAACAGCTGTTCAGACGTTTGTTGTTACAGTTACACTAGCCTTATCTGGACTTAATGAAAATGTCATTCAACCGGTTGCAGAGGCAAAAGATCTAAATCCCGGAATGACCAATGAAGATGTTAGAGCACTAATTGCATCTAATGTGACAGATAAAATGCTTCTTGGATTAAGAACTTCAATGATCATTATTCCATTGCTGCTTATTATAATTTCCTATGTAATCTATCGTTGGAAGTATAAAATTGACACAAAATTTTATAGTCAGATTACAGCTGATCTCACAGAAAGAATACTTAAAGAGAGCGAAAATATGTAATAAAAAGGGTGTTCATGGACACCCTATTTTTTTGATTTTCTTGAATGCTTGATAGTAATCAATTCATCCTTTGTAAAGATATATTTCTTATGACAGAAATGGCACTCAATTTCAGCTTGACCATCTTCATGAATTAAACTGTTCAAAGTTTCTTCATCTAACGCAGAAAGCGACTTACTAAAGCCGTGTTTTGAACAGTGACAAGCATACTTAATGGGTTGTTTTTTTAATATCTGTTCTGTATTATTTGCTAGCAAACTTAATATCTGTTCTGGTGACTTTCCTTCGTGAATTAAGGCTGACATCGGTGGGATTGATGCGATTAAATTTTCGAGATGTGAAATTGTTTCTTCAGTAACATTTGGCATGGTCTGCAGGATATAACCACCACTTGATAAAACAGAATAATCGGTATTTACCAACACGCCCAATCCTACGGATGATGGTGTTTGTTCAGATAGTGCAAAATAGTAAGTAAAGTCATCTCCTATTTCACTTGTTTGAAGTTCAGATGACGATGTAAAAAAATCTTTCATTCCTAAATCCTTTGTTACGTAGAGAACTCCTTTACCTATAGCAGCACCAACATTTAGTTTCCCTTTTTTAGGACCACTTTCATATTGAAGATACACATGACTATTAGCAAGTTCACCACGTACTTCACCTTTTGTGTTTGCTTCAACAAGCATTGAACCTATGGGACCATCACCTTTGATTCGTAAAGTGATACGCTCTTTTTCTTTATACATTAAGCCCATCATTGCTGATACGGTTAAAAAACGTCCTAGAGCTGCTGTTGCAGTTGGCCATGTATCGTGTATTTTTCTCGCTTCATCAACGAGATGTGTAGAAGATGCAACATAGATTCTAACTGTTTGTTCATACGCGTATGCTATCAAAGCATAATCTTTCATATTATCAGTCCTTACCAGTCATATTGTAGCATAATAAAATAAATCTTTAAATGAGATTGCTGATGTTCGTTGTAATCTGTATATAAAAATAAGTTTTAATTGATGTTTAACTTGATATCTATGAATTAAATGTTTATACTAGTCTTGCATGTTGTTATTTTTATAACAATCTTAAAAATAGGTGATTTGATGTCGTTTAAAATTGGTAATTTAGAAATAGAAAACAAAATCATTTTAGCACCCATGGCTGGAGTATCAAATAGCCCTTTTCGTGTTTTATCAAGAAAATTTGGAGCTGGCTTGGTTTTTGCTGAAATGGTGTCAGACAAAGGATTGCTTTATAAGAATGAAAGAACGATGAACTTACTCTATATGACTGAAATAGAAAGACCGATGGCTCAACAAATTTTCGGATCAGATCTTAAATCAATGGTTGAAGCAGCAATGTATATAGACAAAAACAGTAACGCGGATATTATTGATATCAATATGGGATGTCCGGTTCCTAAAGTTGCAATTAAATCACAAGCTGGAGCATCTCTCATGAAAAATCCCGACTTAATTGAAGAGATTGTCTCATCAATTGTCAAGAAAGTCAGCAAACCTGTAACTGTAAAAATTAGAAGTGGATGGGATGTCAATTCCATCAACGCTGTTGAAGTAGCAAAGAGAATTGAAAAGGCTGGAGCAAGTGCGATTACTGTGCATGCAAGAACACGTGCACAAGGATATAGTGGAAGTGCAGATTTAGATATCATTAAAGCAGTTAAAGAAAATGTTAAGATTCCCGTTATAGGTAATGGTGATGTGATTGACGGCCCTAGTGCCAAATATATGCTTGATTATACAGGGTGTGATGCAGTTATGATTGGTAGAGCATCACTTGGAAATCCATGGATATTTAGAGAAATTGATGCATATCTCAAAGATGGTACAATTTTAGATAGACCAACACATGATGAAATTAAAGAAATGATGATTCATCATCTAGAAGAACTATGTGCACTTAAGGGTGAAAAAGTTGCTGTTCTAGAGATGAGAAGTCATGGACCTTGGTATTTGAAAGGGATTGAGCACGCGAGTACTTTAAGAAAACAACTTTCCCAAGCAAAGACTAAAGATGAAGTTATTCAAAGGATCAATGCATTTTTTGATAAATAGTTTATAATGATTTTGACGGAAGAGTATCGAAGTGGTCATAACGAGCTGCACTCGAAATGCAGTCATCCGCAAGGGTGCATGGGTTCGAATCCCATCTCTTCCGCCATGTTTATAAATTAAATATTCTTTCATCAAAAAGTGAAAACATAAGTATAGACAAATAGATGAAAGGAGTATTTTGACGGTAAGAAAGTTGCTATCAAATATAATAAAATATGAATAGAATTGAAAATGCAGAGATAGCTGTATTATGTCTTGTTACCAATGGGAACAAGATTCTTTTACAAAATAGAGTGAATAATAATTGGGAAGGGTATACTTTACCTGGCGGTCATTTAGAACGAGAAGAATCTGTAGTAGATGCAGTTATTAGAGAAGTAAAGGAAGAAACAGGATTAGATATAATCAAGCCCAAATTATGTGGTATTAAACAATTTCCAATTGAAGAGGGCAGATATTTTGTATTTTTATTTAAGACCGATAATTTCAGTGGTATTCTTCAATCTTCAGATGAAGGTAAGGTTGAGTGGATAGAACGCTCAAAATTAGAACAATATAATTTAGTCGAGGATTTTCATGAATTATTATCTGTATTTGAAGATGATAATTTAACTGAATTTAAGTATGAAAAAAATGCATCAAACTGGAATGTTGTATTAAAGTGAAATACCGGTAATTATTAATTTTCAGTACTACCTGTTTGAAGTTACTTTGCATGAACATTAAGGTGAGTCAATGAATCGAGACAGAGAGTTTGTTTATACACACAAGAATATCACAGTTAGAAAACGGCAAAACAATGATTATGAGTCGTTTGTTTTGGGATATGATAAACAGATGCCTAGTCAAAGAAAATATGACAAAGGACATAGAGATATGAGCTTTGTTACGAGAGACTGGTATTATGAGCGACTAAAATTATGGGATTCGTTAGCCGAAACAGATGTTGCATACTTATTTGGCATCTTTAAACACTCTGATGGAAAAATGGTTGGATATTGTGATTTAGCAACGCAGAATCGTGAGAATTATCAAATTGGAGTCATTGGATATACGATATTTAACTCTCATTGGAAAAATGGATATGCAAAAGAAGCAATCGAAGCAATGACAGATATCGGATTTAGTCACTTAGGTTATCGTTATTTAGAAGCTCATATTCATTTAGATAATCATGCATCAAACCATACCATTTTAAGTGCCGGTTTTAAATATGAAGGTACCAGAGAAAAATATAGTCAAGAAGAAGAAAAATGGATTGATCACGAGGTTTACACTTTATACAATCCAAAAAACAATTGATTACAGGGGATTAAGATGAGAGTTATTGAAGATTTTGATTCAAATAATTATGAGATGTGTAAGGGATTATTTTACCGAATTGCTATTCGTGCAATCATCATAAAAAATAAAAAACTTGCATTAATCCGAAGTAATAAGTTTGAAGAGTTTAAGTTTCCTGGCGGTGGACAAGAAGAAGGGGAATCCGATCTTCAGACACTCATCAGAGAAACAATGGAAGAAACGGGGTTATCGGTAAACCCTGATTCGGTTTTATCATATGGTATGGCGAAAGAAAAAAGAAGATCTATTTTGAATCCAGATGATTTTTTCATCATGGAATCACGCTATTATTTATGTGATGTTGAAGATGAAATAAAGTCTATAAACCTCGATGATTACGAATACGATTACGGGTATCATCTTCATTTTGTAACTATAGATGAAGCGATTCAGGCAAATAAAAAGGCAGCTAAGAAACACCAAGATGTTGCAACGTGGATTAATAGAGAACTTGCAGTACTCATTGATATTAAAAATCACTTAAATTTATAAGGAGAATGTATGAGAGTATTTGAATCTTATTTGAGTTTCATAAAAAAACATGAATCTCATCCATTTGAATATCTTAATCACCAGATGACATATCGGTTATTAGGTAAAGGTGATCGAGTCATACTCATCCTTATGGGGAGTAGTATGTTTCCAACTGAATCTTACTTCAAGATTATAGAACCTTTGGCTGAATCACATCGTATTCTAACGATCAATTATCCACATGAAATACAGACAATTGTTGAATTAACAGAACTTGTCAAAGGATTAATAGATTTCTTATCCATCCCACGATTAACAATATTTGGAGCGAGTCATGGAGGAAGTTTTGCTCAAGCATTTGCATATGAATATCCAAAGGTTGTCGAATCGTTAATTCTATACAATACACTCACCAACACAACACATATGAATGTAGGATCCAATCAAATGATAAGTGATGTATTAGCAGTAGTTGAAGAATTAGAAAAGTTAAGAAAAGTAATGCCCTTAGATTCTGTCAAAGGTGTATTTCTTGAACAGGTTGAACAAGCTATTAAAGATGAATCAGAGATTGATTTGTTTGAATATATGATATCAAAATATACAGAACAAGATGAACAACTTCAAATGAGGCTCATCAAAAGTTTCTTAAAAACCTATGTTTTTGAAAAAGATGACTTTGAATATCTGAACCATAAAGTACTTATTCTATATGGCCATGATAATGATCCTTTTGGAGGAACTGATCTCATTGAAACCTTGGTTGAATTATTTGGGAACCCAAAGTTAGAATTTATTGATAGTGATCGCTTCAGTTTGATTGTTAATGCTGAAGAACTTGTCGAAAAAGTTGAAACCTTTATAAATGAAAAACCGCTTAATTAAGCGGTTTTATTCTTGATGATGTAATCTTTATAGATTGTTGTTTGCTCAGGAGTTAATATTGCTTTGACATAAGTTCCGTCTGCATCATATCTTGTTTCAAGTATTGTATTTCTTTCTTTAATGTGTGAATAGATTTGACCTTGATCGAATGGAATTTTAAGAATTTGAATTCGACTCTCTTTATATAAGTGTCCATAGATGGTATCAACTAAAACATCAATATTTTCTTTGGTTCTGTTAGATACAAAGATGAAATCTTCATGTATAGGGGGTGTTGAATATGCGATTTCTTTTTTTGTTAAAACAAGTAAGCGTTCAATTTGATCTGCTTCAATCTCCTGAAGGACTTCTTTTGTTGTATCGATTTGATGATGATTAAAGTAAGCACCATCAACGACATGAAGTAGCAAATCTGCATGAACAACATCGCTTAATGTTGATTCAAATGAACGTATTAATTCATGTGGCAATTTGTTTATAAAACCAACAGTATCAATTAAGATAAACGGTGGATAATTTTCTTTTTGTAATCGTTTAGCCTTTGTATCAAGTGTTGCGAATAACATGTCTTTTTCCAAAACTGGTTCAGAGTCATTATGTAAGTAGCTACTTAAGCTATTCATAAGTGATGACTTACCAGCATTTGTATATCCAACTAAAGCAACTACAGGAATTTGAGATTTAATACGTTGTTTTCTTGAAAGTTGTTTTTCTGCTTTAATTTTTGTTAATTCATGTTTGATGACTGAAATTTCATTCATTAAGCGTCTTCTATCGAGTTCCAGTTTTGTTTCACCGGGGCCTTTAGCGTTGTAAGATCCACCACCTTGTCTAGATAATGAATTTCTCATCCCAATTAATCTAGGAAGCAAATACATTTTTTGAGCTAGTGATACTTCAAGGACGGCTTCTTTACTTTGAGCTCTTTCAGCAAATATTGAAAGAATCAAAAAACTTCTATCAATTACTTGAACTTCAAGTTCTTTTTCTAAATTTTTAAGTTGAGCTGGCGATAGGGTATCATCAAAAATAACGATATCAATATCGAGCACTTCAACCATTTTTTTAATTTCAGCAACTTTCCCACTACCAATATAATACTTGGGTGTAATCGATTTTGCGTTTTGAATAACCATTTCTTTGGTTTTTATTTGGAGTGCAAGTGCGAGATGTTCTAATTCGTTGAGCGAAAGTTGTGTTTCTTCTGTAGATTCTTTATAACTAAGACCTACTAGTAATGCCTGATCCATATATACCTCATTCTCTATCGTTTGATAGGCAATACTCCTTTGTCAGAAAATGCTTGTTTAAGACAAGACTAACAATAGTGAGTAGTCAATACATAAAATATCTATGTTTTCTAATTGTCTTAAAAAAATTAAGACCTTTGTGCGCACACAAGGATCTTTGTATCATGACTAAATTGAATTTGGCCAAATGCAAATGTTTTTTACCTCGTATGGTTAGTAACTTAAGGTTACTCTATTGAATTCAGGTGTATTAATATACATGACTTGACCTCCCTTTTTGATTCATCAATCAAGCATATGAATGGTGAACCATTGCTACCATTATTATAGACTTTAATCAGATAAAATACAATAGAACTTTCCATTGTTGGCTTTATTTTCAAATATATTGAATATGAGTACTTAAAAGAAATCTTTTAAAACACCACTGTTAAATAGCATTTAGTATATGATTGAATATTTGACTTGTGATATAATAGGATTAGTTAAAAAGGAGCGCGATGGTATGTTATTTGGTATCCCTATTTGGAAAATTATAGTTGATGTTTATTTTGTATGGGTATTAGTCTTTTTTCTTGTCAAATTCATCGTAGGCAATAAAAGAATGCTAAGTATAGCAATCTCATTTTTGTTAGTTTATATTTTTGCTTATATCGCCAATTATTTTGACTTTTTAATCAGTGGTCCAATATTAGCTTATCTTTCACAATGGTTACCTGTATTAATGATTGTTATTATGGCTCCAGACATCAGAAGATCTTTAGAAATCGTCTGGAAAGCAGATACAAGAAACGATATGTTAGTCATGGGTAGCGAAAAAACCAAACAGTGCATAATTGAAGCTGCAGTATTTCTTGCTAGTCAACAAATTGGTGCTTTAATTACGATTGAAAAGCATAACACATTAGATCAATATGCTGAAAGAGCAATTATGATGAATAGTGAAGTTTCAAAAGAAGTATTGATTAACATTTTCACACCGAATACACCACTACATGACGGCGCAGTCATCATTCGAGGAGATAGCATTTTATGTGCAGGAGCTTATTTCGTTTTGTCTGATAATCAAAATTTCGATAAGACAATGGGATCTAGACATCGTGCTGGATTGGGAATAAGTGAAATCACAGATAGTATGACGATTATTGTTTCAGAAGAAACAGGGCATATTTCAATTGCAATAGAAGGTATTATGCTTAAGATTAATGATAGGGACAAATTGATGGAATACATCAATATGTTTATGAAGTGAGGATATGAAAATGATCAAAAAAATATTGACATTGATTTTCGAACCAATCAGAGCTTTTTCTAATCGTAACTTTGCCGAAAAGCTTTCAATCTATTATTCAAAAAATAAATGGATAGCATTTGTGCTATCACTTTTAATTACATTAGTTATTTTTACATTAGCTTACGTACTTCCAAATTTATAGAGTGGTGATGATATGCTGCAACATCCGATATACCCATTAATCATAACGTTATTCACCCTGTTCATGGTGATTATACAGAGTATACAAAGTGAAAAGGTTTTGCGAAATCGTTTGATTATCGCGTTTTTTAACATTACCATCGCAGTGATGGTTTTTGTTATTTATCAAACGATGATTATTGGGAATGAGCTTTATGAAAATATCTATATAGGGTTTAACTTCTTTGTTTATCTTGTATTTATTCTGATTTTATATTCAACATTTAAAACAGCAATTCTTAAAGCAAATCATTATCAACTATTTGTAAAGTCGATCAAAAATAGTAGATGGAATGCTTATTATGTTGTTGATGGCAAAGAACGTATTAAAGATATGTCAACAAGTCTTTTAACTGAACTCAATCTTGAGAAAGAAGAAATCATCGGTAAAAAACTATTTAATATTTTTAATAAATCAATCCGTTTTACAAAATTCAATGGACAAGATGTCAACAACAGATCATTAGAAAACTACTTTATTAGTTATAAAGAAAGAGCAAAACAAGGAGACAATGAAGTCCAAGAAATCTCATTCATGAACTTTGATGGAAATCCTGTAATCCTTCATATGGTGATGCAACCAGTATTCGCTTTAGGGCGATATAAAGGAAGAATTTGTGTTGGAGAAAAAAAGACAGACTTCGATTTACTTGCTGTTGAAAAGGAATTAAATGAACGCAGTGGTGAACTTGAAAGTATTAGACATAAATTTATAGCAACACTCGAAATTAGTGAAGAAGGATTGTTTTATATCGATTTAGATGAAAGATCAATTTGGGCAAGTGATGCTTTAGTTAGTATGCTTAAACTTCCTGGAAATACGATGGACCTTACTGACTTCAGAAGACTTATTGAAGCTGAAGATTTGAAGAAGTATTTGGCTTTACTAGGAGATTTAACAATTAATAAAACACACTATTCCACATCTTATAGAATCATGGTTAGTGGTAGATATATGTGGTTTAGAGAAAAGGGTAAGAGACTATTTGAAGATCAGAATAATGCAGTCATTATGGGAACACTTAATCCAATGAAGACTAAGCATTATCTAGCAAGCAATATTGATGAACTCGATAAATTAAAGGACCATAACGAAATGCTTGTTTCGATGAATAAATTATTTAATGATAATCGTTATTTCCAACTGATAGTCATCCGTTTGAAAAATATGCCAAAGATTAATGAAACACATGGTAGAGAAGTTGGGAATATGTTAATGGCTGAATATATTAAAAAGATGAGAACAACTTTCGTTACTGAAAGTGGAGATATATTTAGAGTATCTGGTATTGAATTTGCTGTAACAATGACTGATCCAAGAAAGATGGATATCTTATCAAATGGAATCAAATCAAATCCAACATTCTTAAATCTCGTGATGCAATATGGTTCAATTAGTGTTGAACTCGAAGTCTTCTCGGGAATTGCTGTGGGAGGTTCTGATGCAAGTGAAGAGCACAAGTTATATACATGTGCTGTTCAAGCATTAAAGATTGCTGAAAATCCACAGTTTAGTTCACATAGTTGTTACTATAAGGATATCGTTTCATGAAAAGTGAAATCAGACAACAGATGATTTTAACTAGAAATCAGATGAAATCAAATTTATTAAAAGATAAGAATGATAAAATCATCAAAGCAATCCTAGACGATGATCATTTTCAAAATGCAAAGTGTGTGGGTATTTATTACCCATTAAAAAATGAAGTGAATTTATTACCACTTACTAATGGGAAACAAAGCTTCGCTTTTCCTAGGGTTGAATCTGATGGTATTCATTTCTATTTATTAGATTCAAAAACCTCATTTAAAAAAAGTCGGTTCGGAGTCATGGAACCACAGAATGGAAAACGCTGTGATAAAGATATAGATTATTTGTTAACTCCAGCGTTAGCAATCACTAAGGATAATTATCGTATTGGATTTGGTAAAGGATATTATGATCAATTTTTGTCAAAAACAAGATCCAATCATGTCTTAGGTGTTATCTATGATTTTCAAGAAGTTGAACACTTTAAAAATGAATCACACGATCAAAAACTTGATGGATACTTTAAGGGGTAAAAATGAATACAGCCTTAATCGTTGCTGCAGGTAGTGGCAGCAGAGCACAACTTAATCAATCAAAGATTTTATTTAAGATAAATGAAAAGCCCCTGTTCTTATATAGTGTAGAGACTTTTTTATCCTTAGGGTTTAAAGTTATTTTAGTTGTTTCAAAAAACGATTTTAACGAGGTTCAAAAATATCAAAGTGAAGATGTAAAACTCATGATTGGTGGCAAAACTCGAGGAGAAAGCGTCATGCAAGGATTAAAAGAGGTTGAAACACCCTATGTTTACATCCATGATGCAGCTAGACCTCTGATTTCGAGAAATGCTATTTTAGAGATAGAAAAGGTTTTACAATATCATGATGCTGTTTTGCTTGCAGAGCAGGTGACTAATGCAATCAAATATTTTGAAAATAATGACTTAAAAAGTTTAAATAGAGAACAGTATATCTTAGCTCAGACACCACAAGCATTTTTAACCGAGAAGATTAGATTTGCTTATCAGAGAAGTTATCAATCATATGATGATGATATATCACTTTATCAAGCTTTTTATCCAGAGGAAAACATTCGAGTTGTTATTAATCTTGAATCTAATCTAAAGGTAACCTATTCTCAAGATTTAGAGTATGTTAAACAACGGTTAGAAAAGGAGATTCCAATGCGTATCGGACATAGTTTTGATATTCATCAATTAGTTAACGATAGACTACTCATTTTAGGTGGACTACAAATTCCATATGATAAAGGATTATTAGGCCATAGTGATGCGGATGTTTTACTACATGTGATTGCTGAAGCAATGCTTGGAGCGCTTAGCCTTGGAGATCTTGGAACAATCTATCCTGATACTGATCCAGCCAATAAAGATTTAAGTTCGATGAAAATATTAAAAACAGTTTATGATTTGATTAGACAAAAGGGATATGAAATTGGTAATATAGATACGACAGTTTATGCAGAACTACCTAAACTGAACCCACACATCATATCGATTAGACAAAACATTAGTAAATTGTTAGAAATTGATGAGGATCAAATCAGTGTTAAAGCAACGACTTACGAAAAGTTAGATGCTATTGGACAGCAAAAAGCAATTGCTGCTGAGGCTGTTGTCATGTTAAAGAAGGTGAAGAAGTGATTATTGATACAGAATTTGGACAATTTGAACTTATTAAAGACCATAGAGAAGGTTTTGATCTTCTCAAATTTCAAGAAAGATACGTTGATGTAGCTTTTGATAGATATACATATCTCGTCGGAGATATGTCATCTAGCATGTTACGTATAAAGGGTTTTAACTCGGATCCTAAAAGCCCAAACGGCTTTAAAAGAATCCCTGATTATTTAAATGAATCATGTCAAGTGAATTGTGCACATTACGTTTTGAAACGAATTAAGCCAGCTCAAGACAAGATGATTGATATATAAGAAAGACTGGTATATACTTAAGTCGTCAAAGAAAGGTGATATGTGATGGATGATATAAAACAACAAGTCTTGGACTTGATCGAAAAAGTTAGACCCTATTTGGTTAGAGATGGCGGAGATATTGAAGTGATTAATATTGAAGATGGCATCGTATATGTGAAAATGCTTGGTGCATGTGACGGATGTATGGCCTTAGATGTAACCTTAAAACAAGGTATTGAGACCATGTTATTAGAGAATGTACCTGGAGTTATTGCTGTCGTTACTGTAGATTAATTCAAAGAGACCGCTTAATCGTGCGTCTTTTTTGCTTTTAAATAATAATTGGAGAGGTAATTATATGGAAAGAAAAGTAGGTTTAGTTGTTGATTCAACATTCGGACTCGAAGCGAAATATATTAAAGAAAATGGAATTGCAGTAGTTCCATTAAAGGTTATGATTGATGGCAAAGAATTTGTTGATGGTGTGTTTGATCCACAGCTTGTTGTTAAAGCGATGCATGAAAACAAAGATATTAAAACTAGTCAACCCTCACCAGAATTATTTATGAAGGCATTTGAAAATCAACTTAAACTTTATCCTGATGTTTTATGTCTTACACTTTCAAAGACTTTAAGTGGAACAATTAATAGTGCAAATTTAGGTGTAACTTTGGTTGAAAGCGAACATGTACATGTCGTAGATACACAGTCAACAATTAGTGGTAGTGGATATATCGCACAAAAGATGATCGAGTTTTTTAATGAAGGACATTCAATAGAAGAAGGCTTAGTCTATTTGGACGAACTCATCCATAAAGGTTCCTTGATTTTCACTGTGAATGATTTACACACACTTGTTAAGGGTGGCAGATTGAACAAAGTTCAAGCTGTTATAGGAAATTTTCTTAAAATCAAACCCATTTTAAGATTTAGAGAAGGGGTACTTGATTTAGAACACAAAGTGAGAAATTACAATAACATCTATTTGTATTTAGTAAATGAAACCAAAAAATTATTGGAATTCGGAAAAGTAGTGGTTCTCATCTCTTATGTGGATAGATCTACAGAAGCTAAACTTTTATTACAAGAGATATTCCAGTTGGGAGAAAATGTTAATGTCTCCATCACTGGAGTAGTTAGTCCGGTAATCTCAGCTCATATTGGGCTCGGTGGATTAAGCATCTATTTAGCAAAAGAATAAGCGCGTATAACGCGTTTTTTTCTTATTACATATTAGAAATATGATATAATATCTTCGAGGTTTTTGATATGAAAATTAATGATCAAATCATATGTAAAGTAACTGGTATTCAATCTTATGGTGTCTTTGTCGCTTGTTCGGATTATAATGGACTGATTCACATTTCTGAGGTTTCTGACCAATTTATTTCATCAATTGAAGACATTCTTTGTGTTGGAGATGAAGTTGAGGCTATTGTGTTAGAAGTTGATGAAGAACAAAAAAGACTTAAGTTATCGTATAAAAAAGTAAATCCAATTCATCCTAGAATCGCAAAAATGGTTAAAATAAAAATTGGATTTCATACACTATCCAAAGCTTTACCACATTGGATAGAAAAAACTAAGAAATAGAGGAATAAAATGATGTCATTTATTGAACTAAATCTAGATGATGCACGTTCGTTTTTAGAAGTGCAGCCCGAGTCTTTACAAAAAAGAGTGAATGAATTACATAAAGTCATTCATGATAAAACTGGAAAAGGTAATGATTATCTTGGATGGTTGGATTTACCTAAAAACTACGATAGAGAAGAATTTGCTCGAATTGTGCTTGCTGCTAAAAAGATTAGAAAGCAAAGCAAGGTTTTAGTGGTTATTGGTATTGGAGGATCATATTTGGGATCTAAAGCAGGTCTTGAATTTTTAAAGGTACCATTTAAAAAGGAAAGACTAGAAGTTGTTTTTGCGGGTCATCAAATGTCAGGAAACTATTTGGAAAGACTAGTTGACTACTTAAAGAATAAAAGTTTTAGTATCAATGTCATTTCTAAATCAGGAACAACAACCGAGCCAGCGATTGCATTTAGAGTACTTAAAAAAGAGTTAGAAGCAAAATATGGTGTTATAGGTGCAAAAGATAGAATATATGCAACGACAGATAAAAAAAGAGGTGCACTACATACAGTAGCTAAACAAAATGGATATGAAATGTTTACGATACCCGATGATGTAGGTGGCAGATTTAGTGTTTTAACCGCTGTTGGGTTGTTACCGCTACAAGCAGCCGGTCTTAACACAAAAGCGATGTTAAAGGGAGCTAATGATGCTTTCAAGCGTTTTTCTAAGCCTTCTTTAGCTAACAATGAAGCATATTTATATGCTGCTATGCGTTATCTTTTGTATACTTCAGGCAAAAAGGTTGAAATGCTTGTGGGTTATGAACCTAATTTGTTATATTTAAATGAATGGTGGAAACAACTGTTTGGTGAATCTGAAGGTAAAGATCATAAGGGTTTATTTATTGCTAGTGCTGGTTTTTCCACAGACTTACACTCACTTGGACAATACATCCAAGATGGAGAACGTCATTTATTTGAAACAGTTATCAAAGTTGCTGAAAGTACTTCAGATGTATTTATTCCAGAAGAAGTGAAAGATTTAGATGAACTTAATTATCTAAATGGAAAGACTTTATCATATGTAAATTCACAAGCCTTAAAGGGAACGATGATGGCACATAAGGATGGTTTGGTACCTAATATATTGCTTACTATTCCAAAGCTTGATAACTACACCTTCGGGTACTTGGTATATTTCTTTGAAAAAGCATGCGCAATGTCAGCATATTTACTTGATGTTAATCCGTTTAATCAACCGGGTGTTGAGGCATATAAGAAAAACATGTTTGCTCTATTAGGAAAAAAAGGATACGAAAATATATTGAAGTAGGGATCAAATGAAGATTAGAAAGTCATATTCAGAACAAGAAACAGAAACAATAGGCTTTGAGCTTGGGTTATTGCTCATGGATGAGCCTCGAATCGTTATATTATTAGATGGTGAGCTCGGAGCTGGTAAAACAACATTTACCAAAGGTCTTGCTCGTGGATTGGGTGTTACCTCTGTGGTAAATAGCCCAACTTTTACCATTATGAAAAAATATAAAACAAAAGATTTTTTCCGTACACTTTATCATTTGGACCTTTACCGACTACAAGGCGAAGGAACAGATTTTGACTTGGAAGAATATATTGATGGAAATGGCATGATTGTTATTGAGTGGCCATATCAAGTGAGTGATTTCTTGCCTAATGATTATTTATTGATTCAAATCAAGAAATTAGGAGATACAGAAAGAGAATTTAAAATGGAATGTTATGGATATCCATGTAAAAGAGCGGTGGAACTCATATGAAAACTTTATTTTTTGATGTTTCAACTGCTGTGATGTTTATTGGATATGCTAAAGAAGATATCTTGATGGATTTTAGTATTAGAATTGCTTCAAGAGACCATGCGAAATATCTAGTTGATCGCATTGATCAACTTCTTAAAAGAAACCGTTTGAAACTCGTCGATTTAGATGAAATTATCATTGGTATTGGACCGGGTTCATATACGGGTCTAAGAATTGCAGTGATGGTTGGTAAGATGCTTGCATTTACAAAAAGTGTGCCATTAAAGACCGTAAGTAGCTTATTTTTCATGACAAGTGGATATGAAGGTAAAGTTGCAGCAATGATAGATGCACGTAGAGGATATGTCTTTTCAGCTATTTATGAGAACGGACAAGTAATTCTTCCTGATGGGTATCGATTACTTTCTGAGCTTTTACTTGATGAGAACTATCAAAAAGCTCAAACAATATTTGTTGATGATAGAAACTATGAAATTAACGTTAAAAGAATTAAGGAACATGCTGTTTTCGTAGAAAACATCCATGATCTCATTCCTAATTATCTAAGAAGAACAGAAGCGGAAACCAAACATGATCAGAAAAGCAACAGTTAAGGATGTTACTAATTTAGTGCGTATCGAAAAAAAAGTATTCACACAATCTTTAGGTGAATCCTTTTTATATGATGAATTGTTACTCAATCCATTTGCTCATTATTTTGTTTTCGAACTCAATAGAGAGGTTGTTGGATATATAGGATATAGAGCAATTGATGCGAATGCTGAAATGATGAATTTTTGTTTTTTCCCTGAGTATCAAGGACAAGGATTTGGAACTGAATTACTTACTTATTCTATTGAATTTCTCAAAGGCTTGGGAGTAAATCAATTATTGCTTGAAGTGAGAAAAAGCAATTGTCAAGCGCGAGCAATATATGAAAAACTTGGATTTAAGAAATCTCATGTTAGAAAGAATTACTATCAAACAGAAGATGCTTATGTCTATATGAAGGAGGTGTAAACATGATTATATTAGCAGTAGAAAGTAGTTGTGATGAAACCAGTGTTGCTATTTTAGAAGATGGTAAAAAAGTCTTATCACATATCGTTTTATCACAAATGGATATTCATGCAATTTACGGTGGCGTAGTTCCTGAAATTGCATCGAGAAATCATGTTGTACACATGACTAGAGTATTTGAACAAGCGCTTCTTGAAGCCAAAATTGATGTTAAAGATATAAATTTAGTTGCAGTTACTAAAGGACCTGGATTAATAGGTTCATTACTGGTTGGAATTAATGCAGCAACAGCATTTGCATTTGCAAATCAAATCCCATTAATTGGTGTCAATCATTTGATTGGTCACATCTATGCAGCTAATATAGAACACGAACTTAAATTTCCTGCGTTAGCACTTCTTGTCAGCGGTGGGCATACGGAATTAATCTATATGAAAGACCATATGGAGTTCAAGCTCTTAGGAACAACCCAAGATGATGCGGTTGGCGAAGCTTATGATAAAGTTGCACGTACGTTAGGTTTACCTTATCCAGGAGGACCTGTTGTAGATAAACTTGCTGCTTTAGGGAAAGATACTTATCATCTGCCAAGATCATTCTTAGATAGAACTGCTTTTAATTTCAGTTTTTCAGGATTGAAAAGTGCAGTGATTAATTTAGTTCATAATGCTGAACAAAGAAATGAAGAAATAAGAATCAATGATGTCTGTGCATCTTTTCAAGCAAGTGTCTTAGATGTGATTATCGAAAAAACAAGAATTGCAGCTGAAGCCTATGATGTCAAACAGATTATTGTCTCTGGTGGAGTTGCTGCGAACAAAGGATTAAGAAGTAGAATTTTCAATGAAATACCGAATATTGAGATTGTAATTCCACATATGAAGTATTGTACAGATAATGCAGCAATGATTGCTGCAGCAGCATATTATCAGTACCAAAAAGAAGGCGCACTGCCTAATTACTTATTAGGTGGATACTCAACATTGAACTTTGAAGAATAATAATTAAGCCAAGATTAGAACGAAAGTTCTAGTCTTGCTTCAATTTAAGGCAATATTATGCGTTAATATTGTATTTTCATTAAGATTAGATTATGATATTATTATAAAAAGGAAGTGATTCTATGAAATTTCTGTTTAAAATAATTGTAATTCCTATTTTATCTATTATTGCTATACCAGCAATTTTTTTAGCTTTAACGTATAGAGATGTTACAATTCCCGTTGAAGATTTCCAAAATACAGACACAGTTTTGTTATCTGATATGGTAAACGAACAAATTGATGCATTCTTAGCTACAGGAGATTCAACAGCTAAACTGAGTTTAGGTTTTAGTCAACAGGAAGCTAATGGGTTATTGAAAGCTAGTTTCTTAGATATAAATCCTAATTACTTAAAAGAAGATGCAACTGATGATGAAAAAAATTATGTAATGAAAGAAAGTATGTATGGATACCAAGGATCATGGATTCGTTTCAAGGAAGATATAGTTGAAATAGAATCTGGTATTCATGTTTTTGTTTCAAGTTTTACATATAAAACAGCAGTATTAATTACATTTAAGATGACTGCTGATACTGAAGAAGTTGTTTTAACATTAGATAAACTAAATATTGGTAGTTTGCCACTTGCTTGGACATTTGGTGTAGCAAGCTGGGCAGCTGAACAAATCACAGGAAAAGACATTCAAACAATCATTGATGATCAACTTGGTGGTATGGCTACCTTTGATCCAGATAAAAGAGAAATCAGATTAGATATCCAAACCTTGATTGAAAATCAGTTCTCTGATGATGCTCAAAGTGCAGCACTTGTCAATTCATTATTAGCATTTGTTGCTTCTAATGATTTATTGGAAATTGGATTTACAGATGGGGTCTTTGATGCTTCCTTGGCTTTAGGTAAAATGAGAGATGATACAACTCCATTTATGCTTAATGAAGTGGATAAGATTGTAAACGATGCCCAGCTTCAAGCCATTTTACAAGCAAAAGCAAGTTCTTTAATTTTCTCAACTTTAACAACAACCGATTATCCATTTATTGAATTAAAGGCTTTCACATTAAATCGTATGTTTGAGTATTTCATGCGGCCATCACTAGCTGGAGACGGTATTATTCATCAGGTTGAAATGTTTGAAAAGTATAGAATGACAGCTTATGTACCGTATTTTACAATGGATGGTGATTTTATTGTTAATATTCCGATGCTGATTGAAGATATGGATGATCCATTAAACAACTTCCCAACAATTATTAAGATTTCAGCAACTCCCGAAATTGATAATAGTGACTTAAGAATTGTTCTTAATGAACTCAATGCTGGTGAAGTTACACTATCTCAGGAGCATATTGCAAATATCTTAACATTACTTGGTGACACAGACTTATTGGTTGATGGTGCATTTGTTATTCAAGATTTTGATGCACAAATGAATCAAGCTGGTTTAGGTTTGCAAAGCGTTGATGTTGTAAATAACAAGCTTAGACTTTATGTTGAACTCAATGACACTATTTCATTAGGCGATATTCAAGATGCAGTGTCTGATGTATTAGATGCAGTTGTAGATAATCCTGCTTATTCACCAGAACTCAATACAGCACTTAATGATGTCATCGACAGCTTAGCTGATCCTTTGGCAGATCCTGAAGCAGCAATTGATGATTTGATGGATGTATTTGATGAATTATCTGATGCGGAGCAAGAAGAAGTATATCAAGATTTAATTGATGCATTCGCGACTACTGATTTAACTTATGACGACATTATGGGCTTATTACCTTAAGATTAAATAAAAAAACTCAATATTGCAATCGATAAATTATAAAATAATTAAAGGATTTTTAAAGATGTCATCATCTTTAGAGGTCCTTTTTTTTACTTGTTTTAACCATAGATATTATGAAATAAAGAATGAAATTGCTAAGATTCCCAATAAACGATGCGTTTTATGTGTATGTTAAGTGTAAGAAGAAAAGGGAAAGGAGATTTAAAATGAAAAAATTAATGACACTTGGATTATTTATGGTCATGCTTATTGGCATGGCAGCATGTACGAGTGATGATACAGAAGACCTAACTTATTTATCAGTTGATATTAATCCTGAAATGGAAATGATTATCAATCAAGAACAATACGTTGTGAGTTATGCTTTGAATAACGAAGCAGCTGAAATTGTAGCAGCTGGATTAAACTTTGAAGGAATGAATTACGGTGATGCACTACATTTATATTTGAATGCTGCTGTTGCTACGGGGTATATTGATATCGAAAGAAATGATAATGCTGTAGCTATTCAAGCCTATAATGGAAATGATGAAGATAGTAATCAATTTCAGATTCAAGTAGAAACTAAACTACAAACTTATTTCCAGGAAAATGCATTAGGTGCAGTTGTTCTATATCAAGGTGAAGTTAGCGAATCACTTCAAGCTTTAGTTGATCAATATGATATTAGTTTAGGTAAAGCAAGATTGATTGAGGCTTATATTGCAGCCGATGAAACAAATACGATTGCAGATGCTTTAGAAATGACTTCTAAAGAAATCATGGACGCACTTGTTATTACACAGGATGCTTATATGCTACAATATCGCAATCAAAAACAATCAGGAGCTCAAGAAATTAAAGATGAATTAGAAGGTGCACTACAAAGTCGCGTTGAAGCACATCAAGCATTAGTCACTGCTGGAACTGCTGTTCAACCTGATACAACGGGTGTTAAACAAGCATATCTTGATGATTTTGAAGGTATTAAGTTACAATTTGTTATTCGCAATCAAGAAAGAGTTGAATATGCAAATGCATGTATTAATGGTGAAATCAATGAATACCTAGTTGGACAGTATGATTATGAAAAATCTAGTGAAGTTCTTTCATACACCGTTACACATTATTACTTTGTTTTAAATGATGATGGAACTTACTCAGAAAGTTATAGTTTAGTCTATACAGATGAAACAGGTACCCTCACATTAGATGAAACAGGCACATGGTCAATTGTTGAAGGCAAATTAGTATTAGTTAATAGTAGTGAAGTTACTCAAGAACTTGATATTTTAGGTGCTAGAATTGTTTTAGAAGTACCAGAAAATATCTTCTTAACATTTAAGAAAATTGCATTAGATAATTAATAATACATATCAATTTTAAATCAGTATAAAAATCGGTTGATTAATTCAACTGATTTTTTTTATAAACTTGTAGTTTATAGCAAATAATTATATAATAAATAAGACAATGAGGTGAAATATATGGAAAATCATTCCAACTTTATTAAAACAATAATTGAATCTGATTTAGCAAGTGGAAAACACAAGAAAATTGTGACTCGTTTTCCGCCTGAACCTAATGGATTTTTGCATATAGGACACGCGAGAGCAGTCGTTATAAACTTTGAAAGTGCACTTGCTTTTGGCGGGTACACCAATTTAAGATATGACGATACAAATCCTAGCAAGGAAGACGATATTTATGTCAAAGCAATCTTAAATGACATTAGGTGGTTAGGCTATGAACCTAAAAACATCTATTTCGCTTCAGATTATTTTGAAGAGATGTTTAATCGTGCGCTTATATTGATTCAAAAAGGGCTCGCTTACGTCGATCATTCTACTGCCGAAGAAATGGCTAGAGATCGAGGTAATATTAATAAAATTGGTACACAGTCAAAATATAGAAATCGCAGTATTGAAGAAAACCTTAAATTATTCAACCAAATGAAGGGTGGGGAATTTAAGGAAGGTGAATGTGTCTTAAGAGCTAAAATTGATATGGAATCTCCAAATATGAATATGAGAGATCCAGCACTTTATAGAATATCTTTTGCTGAACATCATAATACTGGTAAAAAATGGTGTATTTATCCTATGTATGATTATGCTCACCCTCTTGAAGATGCAATTGAAGGTATTACGCATTCCTTATGCTCTTTAGAATTTGAAGACCATCGTCCTTTATATGACTGGGCGGTAAGAGAAACAGAAATGCCAAAGGTTCCAAGACAAATAGAATTTGGTCGTTTGAGTATTGAAAATACTGTTATGAGCAAACGCTATTTGAGAAAACTAGTAGAAGAACATAAAGTGATTGGTTGGGATGATCCTAGAATGCCAACACTACAAGGATTAAGAAGACGTGGGTATACACCTGAAGCTATTCGTCATTTTATCCTTTCAACTGGATTATCAAAAGTGAACTCAACTGCAGGAAATGACATGTTAGAAGCAGCCTTAAGGGATGATTTAGCTCAAAAAGCGAAACGTGTCATGGCAGTGATTAACCCACTTAAAGTAACCATTACGAATTACCCTGAAGATCAAATTGAATATTTTACAGTTGCTAATAATCAAGACAATGAAACATTAGGCGACAGAAAGATTCCTTTTTCTAGACATATATATATTGAAAAGGATGATTTTGTATTAGAAAAACCTAATAAAAAATATAAGAGACTTGCCATAGGTATCGAGGTTAGACTTTTCCATGCTTACTTTATTAAAGCTAACGATGTTGTCTTTGATAAAGATGGAAATATCATTGAAGTGCTTGCCACTTATGACGTAAATACCAAGAGTGGAAGTGGATTCAATGAAAGAAAACCTAATGGAACCATTCATTATGTTGAAGCGACGACAGGTCTAAAAGCCAAAATGAATTTCTTTGGTCCAATGATTGAAGGCGATGATACGATGGATTTATTGGACCGGTTCAATGACACTTCATGGACTGTAAAAAATGGCGTTGTTGAAGAATCAATGATTAAAACTAAACCAAATGATAAATATCAATTCATGAGAAATGGTTATTTCAATACAGACACTGATAGTAAAGAAGGAAATCTTATATTTAATGAGATTACCCCATTAAAGAGCTCCTATAAATAGAAAGTTGGTGGCCTATGAATTGGCTAGCTACCTTAAATGAATCGCAATTAAAAGCGGTCATCCACCCTGGTGGACCGCTTTTTGTTGTCGCAGGAGCAGGGACAGGAAAAACCAAGACATTAACATCAAGAGTCGCATATCTAATTATGAATGGTGTCAATCCAAAACATATTTTAGCTGTGACATTTACTAATAAAGCAGCTAAAGAGATGAAACAACGTGTTGTTGAAATGACTGGGCCACACGCGATGAGTGTATGGCTATATACATTTCATGCGTTCGGATTACAAATATTAAGAAGACATATTGCTGAATTACCTTATGGATATCGTCCTAATTTTACAGTTATTGATGAAGACGATGGTAAGAAAATTGTTCAAGAACAAATTAAAGCACTTAGACTCGACACAAAAAAATATTCTGTTAAGGCACTAAAAAATCTTATTTCTTTGTATAAAAGTAGAAGAATGGAAGGATTTGAAAGAACTGATGAAGAAAAAATATATCAAAAATATCAGGATTATTTAAAAGAAAATCAATTGGTTGATTTTGATGACCTCTTATTATATACTTTGGAATTGTTGGAAAACTATTCTGAAATTAGAGATCGATACCAAACATATTTTGAACATATTCTTGTTGATGAATTTCAAGATACAGATCAAATTCAATATAAAGTTCTTAAAATATTGGGTTCGCTACATAAAAATGTATTTGTTGTAGGAGATCCTGATCAAAGCATTTATGCCTTTAGAGGAGCGAATTACGAGAATTCAAAACACTTTCAAAACGATTTTGGAGCAGAGACAATTGTTTTAGAACAAAACTACCGATCGACAAATAAGATATTGCAAGCAGCTAATCAGTTGATTCAATATAACTTTGATAGACCAGCAGCAAAAAACTTAGAAAGTGACTTGGGAACTGGTGAAACACCAATCATCCATCATGCTCAAAATGATTACCGTGAGACTTTCTTTGTTGTTAATGAGATACAACGATTAAAATTAATGGGTATTTCTTATGATGAAATGGCTGTATTATATCGAAATAATGCTTTATCTAGACTCTTTGAAGATGCGATGATTAAAGCGGGAATCCCATATATTATTTATGGTGGAATATCATTTTATGAAAGAAAAGAAATAAAAGATTCATTAGCTTATATCAGAGTGGTGCTAGATCCTTCACAAGATTTTTATTTAAAACGGATTATTAATGTACCAAAAAGATCAATTGGATTAATTAGTTTACAGAAACTAGAATTAAAGGCAAAAGAACTTGGCGTCTCTATGTTTGAAGCCATAGATTACGTGCCAGTTACTCCAGCAGCAAAAAAATCCATGTTAGAATTTAAAAAGCTAATCATGGAGATGAAAATAGATTTTGATGCGATGGTTGATTTAGAACAAATTATGCCATACTTAATGAGTAAGACTGGATATGTGGATATGCTCAAAGCTGAAGGCGATGAGATTAGTGATGATAGAATTAATAACCTCAAAGAGCTTCAATCTGTGTTTACTAGAGGTGATATTTATTATGAAGGATCGTTTGTTGAAAGATTGACACAGCAATTAGATCAAATTGCTTTATATTCTGATCAGGACCAAGATGTTGATGATTTTGATCATGTGAAGCTTGCTACATTCCATCAGGTTAAAGGACTTGAATTTGCAGTTGTTTTCATGGTCATCATGGAAGAAAATATTTTCCCAAGTGATCGCTCTTTAATGAATCCTAGAGAAATGGAAGAAGAGCGTAGAGTTGCTTATGTTGGTATTACTAGAACAAAGAAGAAATTATATATGAGTTATGCTGATCAGCGAATGGTTTATGGATCAATGCGTTATAGCTATCCCTCAAGATTCATTCAAGAGTCAAGAGTGAAGGTTGATGAACCTAAAACTATTTATGAAGGAGATCAAGTTTCTCATCTTCTTAAAACAGGTGATCATATCGAGCATAATGTCTTTGGTAAAGGTGTTGTTATCAGAGTTGATGAAGATGTTGCTACAATCGCATTTGCAATGCCACACGGCATTAAAAAGATATTGGAAAGTCATCCATCAATTAGAAAAGTTAAAAAGTAATTATGTAAGGTTTCACCTAATATAGGTTGGGTGATGAGATGAATTTAAATGATGAACAAAAGAAAGTGGTTTATGCGAATGAACGCTTTCTTTTTTTGTTAGCTAGTGCAGGATCAGGAAAAACCAGAGTAATCATAGAAAGAATAAAATACTTGATTAACCAGGGAGTTAACCCAGAAAGAATCCTTGCCATAACATTTACGAGAAAAGCAGCGTTAGAGATGAAAAGGCGTGCAAATAATGAACATGTACATATCCATACATTTCATCAGTTTTGTTTCATAAAACTTAACGAAGAAGGTAACAAAGCATTTCAAATTGCCGAAGAAGAACAATTACCTTTTTCTAAAACTGAGTTACTTGCAGTAACGAAATATAAGAATAGCGTTTATAAAAAAAGTAAACCTGCGATTTATGACATCTATCAAAATTATTTGATTACTCGTGGGCTGAAAGATTTTGATGACTTATTATTGGACTATTATAACTATATCAAGAGGTATAAGAACGTTACAGAATTCGACTATATCTTTATAGATGAATTTCAAGATACGAACGATCTTCAATATGCCTTGCTTAAAAGACTGATTCATAAAAATACAAATGTTTTAGCTGTTGGAGACCCAGATCAAAGCATCTATCAATTTAGAGGAGCTAACAGTAAAATCATCTATCGGTATATTAAAGACTATCAAGCAAGATTAATGTCACTTTCTGTCAACTATCGATCTAGCAAAATAATCATAACACATGCAAATCGCCTCATAAGGCGAAATAATAGAAAGTATCATAAGGAGATGATTACAGATGATAAAACAGAAAATAAAGTATTTCACGTTGCTTTTCTTAATGAAATTGAGGAAGCATTATCTTTGTTTAAAATCATAAAGAAAGGAATATTGGAGCGTAAAGAGGTTGCTATTTTATACCGCAATCACCATAGAGCATATGAATTAAAAAAGGTACTTTTGGAAAATGATATTGTTATTAAGCGTGATGATGAACTTGGTTTTCTAGCAAGTAGTGTTCAGATGATGACTATTCATAAAGCTAAAGGATTAGAATTCGATGTCGTCATTATCATCGGACTTGAACAAGGCGTCTTACCTTCTTTCCAACAAAATAGTCAGTTGTTTTTAGATGAAGAAAGAAGACTAATGTTTGTTGCTATGACTCGAGCACGAAAGGTTCTTTATTTTTCTTCGATACAACTTGATGACAGAAACCACAGTTTTACATACTCGCAATTTATTCGCGAAAGTGGGGTGAAAACCATTAAAAGTAAGCAACTTAATGATATAATATCATTGGGTGATTTTAATGAACACTAAGCAAAGAATGATCGAATTAACAAGAATCCTTAATCAAGCCAATTATGATTATCATACCTTGGATCAACCAAAAATATCAGACCAACAATACGATCATTACCTTAAAGAGCTTGTTGCTCTTGAACAACAATACCCCGAATATAAGCAAGAAGACTCTCCAACCGAAAAGATTGGTGGAGTTGTTTTATCTGGATTTGATAAGGTGACACATCAAGTACCAATGATGTCTTTGTCCAATGTATTCAATGAAGAAGAACTATTAGCTTTTGATGAAAGAATACGTAAGGCCATTACTGATTTCAGTTATGTTACAGAATTGAAGATTGATGGGTTGGCTGTTAGCTTGACCTATGAAAAGGGTTTATTTGTTCGTGCGGCAACTAGAGGTAATGGAGTTGTTGGTGAAGATATAACCCGTAGTGTTCAAACCATCAAGAGTTTACCTTTAAAATTAAATGAACCAATTGATATTGAAGTTCGTGGAGAAATTTATATGCCACATAAGAGCTTCACAAAACTAAATGAGGTTAGATTATCTCATAATGAAGCATTATTTGCTAATCCAAGAAATGCAGCAGCAGGAACGATTAGACAATTAGATACAAAAGTTGTAGCAAAGAGAAATCTTGATTTATTTATTTACACGATTGTTGATGCTGATAAATATAGAGAAACACAAGAAGAAGCTTTAAAATATTTGAGTGATTTAGGATTTAAGGTTAATCCTAACTATCAAAATATATTTGGAATAACTACATTAATCGAACAAATTAATAATTATGATTTGCTAAGAAAAATATTACCTTATGACACAGATGGTGCTGTCATTAAAGTTAATGAATTTAATTTATATGAAAAAATAGGGTATACATCTAAATTCCCCAAATGGGCAACAGCCTTCAAGTTTAAAGCTGAACAGGTTGAGACCATACTTAAAGCAATCACTTTCCAAATAGGAAGAACAGGTGTTGTTACACCCGTTGCTGAATTAGAACCGGTTTTAATATCTGGATCAACTGTTGCTAGAGCTACGCTCCATAATGAAGATTATGTTACCAGTAAGGATATTAGAATAGGGGATACTGTACTGATTCACAAAGCAGGAGAAATTATTCCTGAGGTTATTGAGGTTGTGATGTCAAAAAGAACGAATCAGAAACTTTTTGAAATGATTAAAGAATGTCCTGTCTGTGGAGAAAATTTAATTCGAAAAGATGGAGAAGCAGATCATTATTGTAGCAATCCTAATTGTCCAGGTAAAAATATCAATAGTTTGATACATTTTTCAAGTCGTGTTGCGATGGATATAGATACTTTAGGTGAAAAGGTTGTTGAAACTTTTCATGAGTTAGGCTATCTCAATAGCATTCCAGATATCTATTTATTAATCAATTATGCTGACGAATTGAAGGAACTTCCAGGGTTTGGTACAAAAAAGGTAGAAAAACTCTTGGAGGCTATAAAGAAAAGCAAACTACAGTCTTTTGATAAACTGATCTTTGGCTTAGGGATTAAGCATGTGGGTGCGAAAGTCGCAAAAATACTGGTTAAAAACTATCCAAGTATGGATTTGTTAATGCAAGCTACAATTGAGGAGCTAAATTCAATTCCTGATATTGGCGAACAAATTGCTCAAAGTATTGTCAGCTATTTTGCTGATGGAAATATTAAGGAAATGATTGAAGAATTAAAAGATTTGGGACTTAACATGCAATATGAGAAGGGTGAACAAATAAAACACTCTTTTAATGATAAAACTTTTGTACTAACTGGAAAATTGCAAATATTTACACGTGATCAAGCATCAGATCTTATTGAAAAATTAGGTGGCAAGGTCAGTTCATCTGTCAGTGCTAAAACCGATTTTATTGTTGCTGGAGAAGATGCAGGATCAAAACTAAAGAAAGCAAATGAGTTAGGTGTCAAGATTATTGACGAGCAAGCATTTAAGGTGATGGTGGATGGATTATATTAAGGTACATGGTGCCAGAGAAAATAATTTACAAAATATAGATATCGATATTCCAAAAAATAAACTCATCGTCATGACGGGTATTTCAGGGAGCGGAAAATCTTCTTTAGCTTTTGATACGTTATATCAAGAAGGTCAAAGAAGATATATGGAAAGCTTAAGTGCCTATGCAAGACAGTTTTTAGGCAATTTTGAAAAGCCTGATGTCGACCGTATTGATGGATTGTCTCCATCTATTTCTATCGACCAAAAAACAACTTCTAATAATCCTAGATCCACAGTAGGTACTGTAACTGAAATCTATGATTACTTAAGATTGCTATATGCAAGAGTTGGTATTCCTTATTGCCCCGGTAGTGATGAACCTTTGATGAAGCAAACAATTGAAGAAATGACAAATAGAGTTTTGAATTTAAAAGATGGTAGCAGAATATTAGTGATGGCCCCCGTTGTTGAAAGACAAAAGGGAGCACATAAAAAGTTAGCTGAACAATATCTAAAAGAAGGATTCACTAGAGCCTATATTGATTCCGAGAGTGTTCTTTTAGAAGAAATGCCTGAACTTGATAAAAATAAGAATCACGACTTCTTTTTGGTCGTTGATCGCTTGATTATTAAAGATGGGTTGAGATCTAGATTATATGATGCATTAGAACTTGCTGCGAGATTAGCGGAAGGAAAAACACGAGTTTTAGTAGATGATGATGCTATTTTGCACTTTAATCAAAATTATGCATGTTCAGATTCTGATTTCACACTACCTAATTTAGAACCGAGACTATTCTCATTTAATACACCCATTGGAGCATGCCCTTATTGTAATGGGTTAGGATTAAAGCTTGAAGTGGCTGAAAACTTAGTTGTTGATCCATCGAAAAGTTTGAGTGATGGTGGATTATTACCATATAAAAATAATAATGACGATAATTTAAGTTCTTTGATGCTTGAACAGATGTGTAAGTATTATAAGATTGATATGGGTATTCCCATTCATGAGCTAGAAGAAGAACAAATGAAATTGGTTTTATTTGGATCTCCAGATAAAATCCACTATAGATTAAAATCTTCATCTGGTCGCATCCATGAAAACGTTGATTACTATGAAGGTTTGATTAATAATTTAACCAGAAGATACAGAGAAACGACAAGTGATTGGGTTCGTACATGGATTGAAAATTTCATGACCGAATCCGTATGTCCTGTTTGTCATGGTGCACGTTTGAACGAAGCAGCATTATCAGTTCGTTTTGGTGGAAGCAATTTAGATCGACTTACTCGATTATCAATTGATGATACGATTCTATTTTTATCAAATGTGACCTTAAATAAAGAACAACAACAGATTGCGAAGCTAGCACTTCAAGAAATTATCTCAAGATTGACATTCTTACAGGATGTTGGACTTGGATACTTAACGTTGGCTAGACAAGCGGGTACTTTATCTGGTGGTGAAGCCCAAAGAATTAGATTAGCAACCCAAATTGGGTCTAAACTTACAGGCGTACTTTACGTTTTAGATGAGCCTTCAATAGGGCTGCATCAAAAAGATAATGCAAAACTGATTGAAACGCTTAAGAAAATGAGAGACTTAGGAAACACTCTAGTTGTCGTTGAGCATGATCATGAGACGATGCTTGCAAGTGACTATTTAATTGATATTGGACCACTGGCTGGTAAAGACGGTGGAAGAGTGGTTGCCGCTGGAACACCACAAGAAGTGATGGACAATCCAGATAGTATTACTGGACGTTATTTAAAGGGTATTGAAAAGGTTGAAGTTCCTAAGACGAGAAGAGAAGGAACTGGTCAAGATATCCTCGTTATGGGAGCGAGAGAACATAATTTAAAAGATATAAGTGTTGCTTTTCCGTTAGGTAAATTGACGGTTGTTACTGGTGTATCAGGATCTGGTAAATCAACTTTAGTAAATGATATTTTGATGAAAGGTCTTCAACAAAAGTATTATAAGACAAAAGATCATCCAGGATTGCATACGGCAATCAATGATCATCAATTAATTGATAGAGTGATTGACATTTCACAATCGCCAATTGGACGTACACCTAGAAGTAATCCAGCGACCTATACAGGAGTCTTTGATGACATAAGAGCTCTTTACTCACAAACCAATGAAGCAAAAGCTAGAGGATATAAGAAAGGGCGATTCTCTTTTAACGTCCGTGGTGGACGCTGTGAGGCGTGCGGAGGCGATGGGGTAAAGAAGATTTCAATGCACTTCTTGCCGGACGTTTACGTGCCTTGTGAGGTGTGTGGTGGACAAAGATACAATCACGAAACCCTACAAATCAAATATAGAGGTAAACATATCGCGGATGTGCTAAATATGACGATTGATGAGGCTTTATCATTTTTCGAGAATCATCCAAAAATACATCAAAAATTAAAAACAATTCATGATGTTGGACTAAATTACATCACGTTAGGACAATCAGCAACAACATTATCAGGCGGTGAAGCACAACGTGTTAAGCTTGCTAGTGAATTATATAGAAGAATAACCAATTCATCAATCTACATATTAGATGAACCAACAACAGGACTACATACAGATGATGTTAAAAGATTGCTCAAGGTCCTACATCAAATTGTCGATGAAGGAGCAACGATGGTTATTATTGAACATAATATGGATATCATCAAGAATGCTGATTATATTATCGATTTAGGACCTGATGGTGGAGATGCTGGAGGACAAGTTGTTGCATTAGGAACTCCTGAACAGATTGCCCAAGTGAAGGAAAGCTATACAGGGCAATATTTAAGAAAAGTTCTAGAATAACAAAAATTTAACTAATTTTGTTATAATAAAAAGGTTGGGGGCATGAACATGAATTCTAATAATGATAATAATAAAAATAATAAAGATCCGAAGAAACCAACTGAAGAAGAATTACTAGCTTTGCTAAAGGAACTCAAGGACAAAAACAAGAATAAAAAAATTCCCTTAAGTTTAGGTTTTCTCCTACATAGGAATTATGTAATTCATCTTGCGTTATCACTTCTAGTTAACTTAGTCATTTCAAGTGTTATTATTGGTCTGGCTGCTGGTATTCATCAACCATTGATGCGAATTAATTTTTTTGGATTTGCACTAGGTATTATTTTATTGACTTTAATTGAAAATTTCGTAAAAATATTGTTATTTAAGTATTTCCTTAGAATCATGATCTTAAGCATAGGCATCCTATCTGTATTCGTACAAATTATTATTCTTTATGTCATTGATTTATTTTTAACTCAAGGATTTGAATTTGTAGGTATTGAACAATTGTTTGTCTTTGCTTTTGCATTTTCGATTTTAAGAGTGATTTTATCAAACTATATCAGAAAATGGTTATATAAGGAACACCTTACTATATTTGGAGGTAAGCATTAATGAAACTGAAGATTAAAAACGTGATTCAAGATATGGATTTAGATCTTTTGACAAGTTCTAAATCACTTCAAAGAGAAGTTAAATCAGAAATGCTATCCAGACCAGGTGTTGAGCTTGCTGGATTCTTAGATTTCTTTGATAATGATCGAATCATTTTGATTGGTTCAAAGGAATTGCATTTTATGAATTTGTTAAAACCAAAAGTTAAAAAGGATCGAATTGAAAAGATTTTTGAAAAACTTCCACCAGGTGTGATTTTCTCCATCAATGTTGAAGTTGAAGATTTTATGATAGAACTTGGTAATAAATACAATGTTGCTATTATGAAAAGTAAAATTAGAACAACTCCGTTAAGTGGTCAACTTTATGCATACCTACATTCAAAGCTCGCACCAAGAGTGAGTGTTCATGGTGTATTATTAGATATTCACGGTATGGGAACAATGATTACTGGTAAAAGCGGAATTGGGAAAAGCGAAACCGCACTTGAATTGATTAAAAGAGGGCATTTACTTATTAGTGATGACCGGGTTGATATCTTTGAAGTTGCTCCGGGCGTTTTGATGGGTAGTGCACCTAAAATACTAGAGAAATTTATTGAAGTTCGTGGTATTGGTATTGTGGATGTCGTTTCAATGTTTGGTGCTGGTGCCTATCGTGAAAGCAAGAAGATTCGATTAGTCGTTGAACTTGAGCATTGGAAAAAAGGAAAACATTATGATCGTTTGGGCATTGAAACTGAAACGATTAAATATTTTGATACTGAAATCGCTAAAATTACGATTCCGGTATTACCAGGAAGAAATGTTGCAACATTAGTTGAAAGCGCTGCAATGAATCAAAAATTAAAATTTTTAGGTTATGATGCTGCACTTGAATTAACTAAAGCGGTAGCCATTAAGGCTAGAGGTGTCAGAAAGGACGAAGAAGAGGATGATTGATTACATAAAGAAAAATAGAAAAGCTTTTTACACCTATGGTGGAATGTTACTCATTTTTAGTGCATTACTTATGATTGCAGTTTTAACACAGGACGGAACACCTTATAACAAGGTTGCTATCGATTTTGGAACAATAACATTCAGAGGAGAAGATTACCCAATTCAAGTCGCATGGTATGCTATCTTTATTTTATCTGGTTTAACAATGGGTGCGTACTTAGCATATCTTGAATTTAAAAAAGTTGGATGGAATCCCGATTTACTTTTTGATGCTTTATTATGGGGAGTACCTCTATCTATTATTGGATCAAGAGCTTATTATGTAATTTTCGATCCAAGTCCAAGTTATAACAATTTCATGGATGTTATTAATATCAACAATGGAGGACTTTCTATTCATGGTGCAGTCATTACTGCTTTAATCTTCATTTTAATTTATACAAAAAGGAAGAAATTGAATTTCTGGTTACTTGCAGATATGATAGCAATTGGATTTCTTGTCGGACAAATTGTTGGACGTTGGGGAAATTTTATGAACGCTGAAGCTTATGGTCCAGTTATTGAGAGCCAATTCATCTTAAATATCCTACCCAACTTTATAAAAGATCAAATGTATATTGCTGGTGCATATCATCACCCTACATTCCTTTATGAGGGTATATGGAACTTTATTGGACTTATCATTTTATTAGTTTTGAGAAGAAAAAGAATTCTTAAGGTTGGAGACTTATTTGCTTTATACTTAATATGGTATGGATTTGGCCGTGGAGCATTTATTGAACCTTTAAGAACTGGTGGAGATCCAACAGATGCATTAAGAATGTTTGGGTTGCCAGCCAACATCATCCTATCACTTGGATTATTCATGTTAGGTGGAATTGGAATTATGGTTGCTAAAAAATATTATTATAAAGAGCAGCCCTATTATGTTGATATGTTTGTTGAAAATCAGATTGGAGAAGTTCAAGATGAAAACAATCCTGTTTGATTTAGATGGAACATTAATCCAAACGACAAAAATTATTTTAGATACTTTTATATTAACCTTTGAGAAGTTTTTCCCCTCAATTGAAATATCTGAAACTGAACTAACAAACATGTTAGGACATACGTTATTTACAACCTTTGGGAATTATACCGATTCTAAGGAATTAGTTGATGAAATAATTGAATACTATCGCGCGATGTCAAATATGAAAATTGAAGAAGGACTAAAATCTTATCCTAAAGCAGAAGAAACGATGATATATCTTAAGAAAAAAGGATGTACCATTGGTGTTGTCACTTCAAAAATGAGACATGTCGCGAGTTATCATCTAAAATTGACGGGATTATTACCTTATGTTGATGGACTGGTTGGATACGAAGACACAAAAGAACACAAACCTAATCCAGAGCCTATTTTAAAAGCATTAGAAGTTTTTAATGCAGACAAAGAAACCACAATCTATGTGGGTGATCATGAAAATGACATCATAGCAGCAAAAAAAGCTGGTATATCAGCGTGTGCAGTGACTTATAGTCACCGCTTAAAAGAAATGCTTCTCGTACGGCCTGAATTTGTTATTGATGAATTGATAAATTTAAAAGATTTAGTTTAAGGAGAAAAAAATGTTATATGATATATTAATTATTGGAACAGGTCCTGCAGGAATTACTGCTGGCATTTATGCAAAAAGAGCAAATTTAAAAGTTGCTATGTTTGAAAAGGATACTCCAGGTGGCCAACTTTCTAAATACAATGAAATTGAAAACTATACTGGTGCCAAAAAAGTTGCAGGTTATGAACTAGCAACAATGATGATTGATCATGCTTATGATTTAGGTGTTGAAGTCATTTATGATGAAGTTACTAAAGTTGAAAATGATGAAAAAATTAAAAGAGTCATTACACCAAATGCTGTCTATGAAACAAAAGCAGTGATTGTTGCAACTGGCAATATTCCTAGAAGATTAGGTGTTGAAAATGAAGATGCATTAGCGATGAATGGAATCAGTTGGTGTGCAATATGTGATGGACCTTTATATAGAGATAGAAAGGTTGTTGTTATTGGTGGAGGAAATTCTGCCGTTGAAGAAGCAACTTATCTTTCAACACTCGCTACACATGTTACTGTTGTCCAAAATTTGGAAGATTTGACAGCTGACGAAAAAGCTCAAGAAATTATTAGAAAACAAAAGAATATTGACTTTAGATATAATTCAGTTGTTAAAAAGTTTTTAATGGATGATAAAGGATTAACTGGTGTCATCATAAAAAATACTAAAAATGAAGAAGAAACAATCATGTGTGATGGTGTCTTCGAATATGTTGGGTTGATACCTGTAACAGATATGGTTAAAGAACTTGGTATTATTAATAAATATGGGTATATTGAAACCAATGAAAAAATGGAAACAAAAGTACCTGGAATTTATGCAGCCGGTGATGTTATTGTTAAACAAATTCGTCAAGTTGTTACTGCGACTGCAGATGGTGCAATTGCTGTGCAAAACTGTTTAAGATACTTAGAAGCCTGGGAATAAAATGTCATTTGCAAGAACTGTAAAAGAGGAACTCGTTACCGTTCCGGTTGAGCTTGAAGAACAACTTGCTGAGTTTTCAGCATTCTTAAATCTCAACACTGAATTTCATATTGAAAGTAAGCATAAAATGCTTGATTTCAAAACGAATAGCCCAACGGTCGCAAGACGGTTTTTACAGCTTGTAAGAACACTTTATCAAGCAGAAACATCCTTGTTAACACAAAAACAGGTTAAATTAAAGCAGAGACAAACCGTTATTATTAGAATCAATACGAAAGTTGAAGATATTATTAACGAGCATGGTCTATTTGATAATCCACTTGATAATCAAGAATTGACAACACAATCTCCAGAAGCGAAGCGCGCTTATTTAAGAGCAGCTTTCCTTTCATGCGGATCAGTGAATCATCCCAAGACTGCTGAATATCATTTAGAGCTTTATGCAAAGAGTTCTGAACAAATTATTTTCATTCAACAGTTGATGAATAGCTTTGATTTGAATGCGAGAATTACGAAAAGAAGAAAAGGGTTTATTGCGTATCTTAAGAATGCTGAACATATCAGTGATTTTTTACAGGTTGTTGGTGCTCAAAATTCAGTTTTCAAGTTTGAAGATATTCGCATTAAACGTGATTTCAACAATTCAATCAATCGTGTCATGAATTGTGAAATCGCTAATGAAAAAAAGATATTTATTGCTGCTAATGAACAATTAAAAGATATTGAAACCATTGAAACAGTTATTCCTGAACATCATATTGATGAAAAGATGATGATGGTTATGAAATTAAGAAAAGATAATCCCGAATCTAGTTTGCTTGATTTAACAGTATTTTATGAGCAAGCTTATGGAGATACGATTAGTAAATCGGGATTAAATCATAGATTTATGAAAATCAGACAGCTTGCAGAGCAGATAAAGGAAGGTAGAGTTAAATGATCTTAGGAATCGGTATTGATTTAGTTGAGCTGAATCGCATTAAAGAAATTATGACGGAACGATTTATTGATCGAATTTTATCTCACGATGAGAAGATTGCTTTTAATAATATTGCTGCTGACAATATGAAATTATCTTACCTTGGTAGTCGTTTTGCTGCTAAAGAAGCAATATTTAAAGCAATTAGTAAGGGACCAGGAAAAACAAATTATGTTGAGTTCTCGATTTTAAATCATGAGAATGGCAGTCCTTACGTAAAAACAGACTTTTTTAAAAACAAGGAAATCATACATATAAGCATCACACATACAGATGAGCATGCCATAGCTTATGTGATGATTGAAAAGCTTTAACATAATTACCCCATGATGTTGTAATTTAACGGGGTTTTCGGTATAATTCTTTATGATAAGGAAGTGACAGTATGGCAAAAGCCCAAACAAACACGAATAATTCAAAAAACAAAAATAAAAAAAACAGTAACATTTCTCAGAAAAACGCTGTTAGCAAAAAGAGCACTGTGAAAACTAATCCAAAAAGAGAACCAACCAAAAATGAAATGATGTTTTATCGCATTGGCATGTTAGTCATAACAACTACACTCATCGTCATAGCTATTGTTTTGGTGATTCAATACTCAAAAAAAGATCCTGTTGCTGTTCCATATGAAGATAATATACAGATTACGACAAATGATTTGAAATATATCACTCAAGAAGATGAATATGGGGTTTATGGAAATTTTAGTTATTTTGATGGTCAAGATGAATATGTAGACCTAAGAGCTGTATTAAATTCAAATGATTTGGTTTATGTATATTTTTATAGAAGTAGCGATGTCAACGAAGATATTGGAGCAGTCATTGAATCGTTATCTAATATCGATAGCATGGCATTCCTATTCTTTGATTTAGATGGTTATTCAAATACAGCAGTATTTACTACTGCAGAACTTAATCATTTAAATCTTGATTCAACAAAAGATAATATGTTTTTAATCTTTGATATCAATGCACAAACATTCCAATTAGAAACAAGAGTTAGTGATATTTTGATTGAACTTAATAAATTATAATTGATAATAAATATGAAAGGGCAATGCCCTTTTGTGCTATATGAAGGAGGCCCCATGAACGAACAAATTATTTTAGAAATTAAAAAAGCTTTATCAGTTGGTGAGAAACAGATTGTAACTGTTTTGAATCTTTTGGATGAAGGAAACACAATTCCATTTATCGCGAGATACCGTAAGGAAGCTACAGGTGGACTCGATGAAGAGCAAATCAACGAGATTTTTAAGCAATGGGAATATGCAAATAATCTTTTAGATCGAAAAGAAACTGTCATTCGCTTAATTGATGAAAAGGGAATGCTAACAGATGATTTGAAGGCTGAAATATTGAGTGCTAAGAAGCTAGTTGAAGTTGAAGATTTGTATCGTCCGTTTAAAGAAAAGAAAAAAACTAAAGCTACTGAAGCAGTTGCTAAAGGACTTGAGCCTTTTGCTATGTGGATTTTGATGTTTCCTTATGAAGATGTCAAAGAAGAGGCTAGAAAGTATATTACTGATCAAGTTTTATCAGAAGATGAAGCGATTGAAGGCGCGAAATACATCATTGCTGAAGTGATTTCTGATAATGCAGAATACAGAAAGTCATTAAGACAAGAAATGGTCAATCATGGTGTCGTTATTACGAGTGTTAAAAAGAATGCTGTTGATGAACGCAAAACATATGAAATGTATTATGAATATTCCGAAGCAGTAAGTAAAATTAGACCTCATCGTATTTTAGCGATCAATAGAGCTGAAAAAGAAAAGGTAATCACAGTTAAAATTGAATTGGATAAGGAAAGAATGATATCTTACCTTGAAAGAAAATTCATCAAAAGAGAAAATTCAACAGTTGTACCCTATTTAAAAGAGGCAATTGAGGATTCTATAAAGAGACTCATTTATCCAAGTTTGGAAAGAGAAGTAAGATCAGAATTGAATGAAAAAGCAGAAGAACAAGCAATTGAAATTTTTTCTGTCAACCTTCAGAAATTATTACTTCAACCGCCACTTAAAGGTAAGGTTATCTTAGGAATTGACCCTGCATTTAGAACAGGGTGCAAGTTAAGTGTGGTTAATGAACAAGGCACAGTATTGGAAAAAGGTGTTATCTACCCCCATGAAAAGACAATGGGTGGAAGTATTAGTGAACGTCAAATCCAAGAATCTCAAAGAGATTTATTATTATTGATTAAAAAACATAAAATTGAATTGATTGCAATAGGTAACGGTACTGCAAGTAGAGAAACAGAAAGTTTTGTAGCAACACTATTAAAAACGACAGGTCTTAAGGTTCAATATGTTATTGTTAATGAAGCAGGAGCGTCAGTGTATTCTGCAAGTGAACTTGCAAGAGAAGAATTTCCTGATTTTTCAGTTGAAGAACGCTCAGCAGCATCAATTGCTAGAAGACTTCAAGATCCCCTATCAGAACTTGTAAAAATTGATCCTAAAAGTATTGGGGTTGGTCAATACCAACACGATATAACACCTAAGAAACTTAATGAATCATTAAACTTCGTTGTTACAGCAGCTGTTAACCAAGTTGGAGTTAATATAAATACAGCAAGTAAAGCATTATTGATGTATGTTTCTGGTTTGAATAAATCTAGTGCGCAAAACATTGTTAAGTATCGTGATAAACTAGGTAAATTTAGAAGTAGAAAAGATATCATGGGAGTTCCCAAATTGGGAGCTAAAACTTTTGAACAAGCTGCTGGTTTCTTAAGAATACCAGAAGGTGATGAAGCTCTTGATATGACTGCGGTACACCCAGAGTCTTATAAAGTTGCAAAAACGATTATGAAGAAATATAATATTACTGGACAAATGTTTGGTAAAGAGATTGTTAAAGATGCAGTTGAAAGTATTGATCGTAGACAATTAAGAGAAGAACTTAAGATTGATAAGTATACGTTAGATGATATCTTAGATGCGTTCATCGCACCATTAAGAGATCCAAGAGATCAATTTGCTCAACCTATCTTGAGAAGCGATATCTTAAAACTTGATGATCTATCTGTGGGTATGGAACTCGAAGGTACCGTAAGAAATGTTGTTGACTTTGGTGCATTTATTGATGTTGGACTCAAAGAAGATGGTTTGCTTCACATCTCGAAAATATCAAAACAATACATAAAGCATCCGAAAGATGTCTTAAATGTAGGTGATATTGTTAAGGTTTATGTTTTAAATATTGACTTGAATAGAGGCAAGGTTGGATTAACGATGTTAAAAGATTAATATAGGTTGACAATCTTATAAAAATACGCTATTCTATATGAGCGCGAAAGCGTAAATGATGAAGGTTGGAGTAGTACTCAAGCTGGCTGAAGAGGCGCCCCTGCTAAGGGTGTAGGTCAGGAGACTGGCGCGAGGGTTCAAATCCCTCCTGCTCCGCCATCAATGGCCCGTTGGAGAAACGGTTAACTCACATGCCTTTCACGCATGCACTCATGGGTTCGAATCCCATACGGGTCACCACTACTAGCCGAGTGAGTCTATCACAGATTGTGATAGGCTTTTTTTGTCTTTGTCAGGCTGTTAAGTCGATAAGAATTCATTAGCATTTTACATTTTTTATTGTATCAAAAAAAGCTAGTCTAAAAGGGAGAATCGTTGTCTTTTTAGCCATTTAGGTGCTACACTCCCGTTTTCAAAAAACTTATGCGAACATAAGTGATTTTTCGTTTGTATCTTGGAAGTGCAAGTAAGGTTCACAATAATTAGAAAAATAATTGACTTATCTACACATAAGTTTTAGGTGTAACACTTATTTTCAGCGTGGTACGCGTGGTTTACGTGGTAAAATTATGAAATTAACCATATGTAAAAATAGATTTTTATGATATTATAAAAGCAAATATGATTTGGGGGTAGATTATATGAAAAATAGTCAATTCATAACAAGAATAATTTTCATTCTTATGGTAATTTTTGGCTTCGGGTTCAATTTCTTAGATGGCTTTGGGTATGGTTATGAAGAACCACTCACACGCGATGCATTTATTTGTGCTGTGATTGGCTTTGTTGGATCACTCGGATTACTACTTGAATTACATCATCATTATTTAAAGCAAAAAAAATAAAATGCTATATATAGTTCACGGACTGTAAACCGTTACGGGTCACCACTATTAGCCGAGTAAGTCTATCTCATACTAGAGATAGGCTTTTTTTGTCTTTGTTAGGCTGTTAAGTCGATGAGAATTCATGGCAAAATTGCGATCTAATAAACTACAAAAATTGCCATTTCCCCATCTATATTCGTTAACTTTTTAGTCATTTAGGGTCTACACTCCTGTTTCATTAAACTTATATGCAAATAAGCAAAATTGTTACATAAAAAAGGAAATCCATTGCTTATATGTGAAACGTGAGAAAAACAGTGACTTATGTGTAGATAAGTTTTAGGTCTTTTATCAAAATATGGCGTGGTATGCGTGGTAAATTCAGCTCAAAGGAATAAACTATAGTTTAATGCACCGTTAGAATTCGGTATAGTTTTCTTTGCTTTTTATATGTTATATGGTGCATTAAATAGTGAAAAAATGAAAGTGCATTAGAGTTTTCATATAATGCACTATTCAGCCTGCTAATTAGTTCTAATTGGATTTCACATAAGAAGTAGTATTGAAAGAGTAAAAGTGGTAAAATAGAATAAATATACTTTGTATAAGGCGGTAATTGAATGAGATATATTAGAAAACTTATGGGGATAGGCATCTTTATAATTGTAATCATATTAACAGGATGTACACAAAGTGTTGAGTACACAATTAACTTTGATAGTAACGGAGGAACTGAAGTTCTTTCTGTAAATACTGATGATAGTTCAACTATAACTATTCCTGATAATCCAACGAAAGAAGGATTTGTTTTTGGTGGTTGGTATTGGGATAATGACGCTTTTCAAAATCCTTTTTCAGCGAATTCACTTTTAGATACGCCAGTCTCAAGTGATATGACGGTTTATGCTAAATGGAGTCCAATTATTCCACCTGTTTATGTTTATTCGATTACATATCTATTAGATGGGGGAACCAATAATCAAAGTAATCCGGTAACTTTTGACAGTGAGACAGTCACTTTAGCTATTGTAGATCCAGCAAAAGAAGGATATACCTTTGATTCATGGTATAGTGATGAGGCATTTAATACAGCTTTTAATTTCTCAGCGCTACCCAACGCAGATATTACATTATATGCAAAATGGATTGTCAATAGTTATACATTGCAATACCTAGATAATGATGGTACGATCCTGCAAACTGCAGAATATGATTTCGGGGCGAGTTTGAATGATGTTACTGCACCTATAGCATCTAAGGAAGGATATGATTTTGTTGAATGGAATCAGGATCTTCCTTTAACAATGCCTGCAAGGGATCTTATGATCACAGCGCGTTATGTTATCAAGGAATATACAATGTCGTTCAACAGTAATGGAGGCTCTGAAGTTTCAGATATTACTGTTGCTTATGAAACAACAATATATGCACCAGAGAATCCAACCAAAGATAGTTATGTGTTTGGTGGATGGTATTTAGATGAAGGATTAACAGACTATTATAGTTTTCCAACAACGATGATAGAAGATATCACACTCTATGCAAAATGGGAAATCTTAGAATATACAATTAATTATTATATCGTTGGTGTTGATCAAATAAATAATATCGCCTTATCTGAAGAAGGTATAGTTGATGTCTTTTTCGGTGTTGAAAATTCTGCAATAATCACCTCAGAAGGACGTGTCTTTACTTGGGGAGCAAACGCCGATGGACAATTAGGTATTGGCACTCAAACAACTAAAGAAGCCAACCTAACAGATATAACGAGTTCTTTTGGCTTAATAGCGGAAGAGAATGTCGTTAAAATCTTATTAGGAGCTCAAGCCTGTATAGCACGCACGTCTAATGGCCGAGTCTTTACTTGGGGATATGATGGTAATGGACAATTAGGCAATGGGGAAAGTGATAATAGTTCACACTTTACTCCAATAGAAATCACAAGCTATTTTAATTTAGCAGTAGGAGAAATGATTGTTGATGTTTCACTTGGAGCCTCTCATTCATCAGCCATAACATCTGCTGGACGCATTTTTATTTGGGGATATAACGGTGCTGGTCAATTAGGTATTGGAGAAGTTGATAATATTACAGTTTCTGCACCAAGAGATATTACGAGTCAATTTAACTTAGATGATGGAGAAATGATTGTTGATGTTTCATTGGGGAATGGACACTCTGCAGCTATGACATCTGAGGGACGGATTTTCACTTGGGGATCAGATATTCAAGGGCAATTAGGCAATGGAACAAGTGATGATAGTACGCATTATAGTCCTATAGAAATCACGAGTCAATTTAACTTAAATGAAGAAGAAAACATTGTCGATATTTTGATGAGTTATTATCATTCTTCAGCCATTACATCAGAAGGACGTGTTTTTAATTGGGGTTATAATGGATATGGAAACTTAGGGGATGGTACTGTAGGAAATCTAACTTCTCCAATAGATATTACAAGCAACTTTAATTTAGTTCCTGAAGAAGTTATCAGTAGCATTTCGATGCGAGGCGCTGATTTTGCTGCAGCTGTTACATCAGAAGGGCGCGTTTTCACTTGGGGTCGTAATTTTTATGGTCAACTAGGCATTGGAGAAAGAGATTATGATGCTCATTCCACTCCAATAGACATCACAAGTGAATTTAGTTTATTGGAAGGAGAAAAAATAATCAGAACATCATCAGGAACAAATCATGCTTCAGTAATCACATCAATGGGACGCATTTTTACATGGGGGAATGATAATGCAGGTCAATTAGGAGATGCTTCATTAGTGTATAAAACGTCACCAGTACTGATTACAACAATATCTAGTGAAAAAATCCATAATGAGACTTATGGATATGACTCCTTAATTGTTGAATACATACCAACTAGAGAAGGGTCTACTTTCAGTGGTTGGTATTCGGACGCAGAGTTAACGATACCTTATATCTTTTCAACAATGCCAGCTTATACACTTGGGTTATATGGCATGTGGATTCTGGATTAATTATATTAAATCAATCTATTCAATTATTTAAGACGACATTTAGTACTTATATATATAAAACACTAGTAGCGAAACATTATTAGGGTAATGGTGTAGGGTAAGCATTTTCTTAAAGTGTACTTGATGGCTTAACTAAAACCTGTTTTCCAGGTGTCTCACATACCTTTCATGCATGCACTCATGGGTTCGAACCCCATACGGGTCACCACACTAATCCGTGAGGATCTACCACTAAATGGTAGGTCTTTTTTTCGCTCTATGGGGCCGTCAATTCATTTTTTTAATTGACAAAATGAAACTGTAAAAATGGGGGTAAAATACCCGCTGGGAATACCTTTTTATAGAGATTAATGCGTGTACGCAAGTTTTCTTGAAAGAGTGCCAAAAAACTTACGTACAGATAAGTAAATTCGGGATAGTTTACAAGGAAGTCAAGAGATGATTTGCAGCAAATGATGAAAATATGAGTCATTAGCAACTTGTCTGTAGATAAATTTTGCTGTTTCCTCGTGATTTGGCGTGGTAAGCGTGGTAAGTGTGGTAAATTTAGCTCAAAGGAATAAACTATAGTATAATGCACTGCCTAAAAGCATGTAGCATTTTATAAAATATTTAACATTTATTGGCGCAAAAAAAAGTGAAATAATTAAGGTGTAAAAAAGCGTATATACAATCCGATATTTATGGAGTATACTGAAGGAAATAATCAATAAATTAAGGAGAAAAAATGAAAAAATTGATGTATGTTTCAACTCTACTTTTGTTGTCAGTATTGGTTGGGTGTAGTAACACAATACAAATACAATCACGACCAGAAGGATACGCTATTGTTTCTACAGATTATGCAGCAAAAGGCTCGTTTCTATATGACAGTCAAACACCTTTCAATGTAAATGAGGTTACACTAAGTTTATATCTAATGCCACATCTGTGGGGAGAAATCAAAAGTGAACAGGCTAGTTCCTTGGCTGACAATGATCCAAATTTCATTATATTTGAAGAAAATTTGGAATTATCTCCGACGAAGAGAGCATTCGTTAAGTATATTAATATCCAGTATGATTTTTGGACTGCATACAATGTTGACGGCAACATCGTATACAAGAATGATTCTGATATTGATTTTGTCAGCTATCTTGCAGAAGAAGATAATGTCAAGGAATATATTGAAGCCATAAATATGGGGCAAGTTTATTTTTTAGATAATGAACGTTGTATGCTTATAGGTTATCAAAGTATTTATGATAATGACTTGCCTAATTATCAACTACTTGAGACGTTAGTAGCAAACATTAATTATGCCGTAACTCTTGAAGCAATGCCAGATTTATCAAGTCACTTTGGTGACTATGATTCTAGTGACTTGACAATACTATTCATGCGAACATACGAACATAGAGATGATCCCGAATTTAAAACACTAGAATATACCAATTAGTTGAATATTGAATTTTATCGCCAAAATACACTAAAAAAACGTGAACCCATACGGGTCACCAACACAATCATCAAAAGCTTATTTCTTTTGAAATAGGCTTTTTTTATATCCATTTATAGACACATATAAATAAGACTTTTATAGGAAATTGCAATTTTTTAAGAATTAGACGATTTTTAGATGTTTAATAAAACTTATACTGACATTAAGAAAATAGTCATAAAATAATTAAATACAATCGAAATAAAATGTTTGATGAAATTGGGTCAGAATTTATCCACAATTGCTTAATTATTAGCAAATAAACAAACATAATGACATTATTTTCATTATAATGCTCAAATATTTGGATGTTAACCTAATTTGGTGTATACTGATAAATGGTGAAAGCTAGCAATAGCAACAAATCACAATAAAAAAAAGGAGTAGTAAACATGACAGGAACAGTAAAATGGTTTAATTCTGATAAGGGATATGGATTTATCTCTACAGAAGAAGGTAAGGATGTATTTGTACACTTTAGTGCAATTCAGACTGAAGGATACAAATCACTTGAAGAAGGCGACAAAGTAGAATTTGACGTTACAGATAGCGATCGTGGCGAAACAGCAGCAAACGTTGTTAAACTATAATTTTCAATGAGTCTATAAATAAAAGGGTTCTCTAGAAATAGAGGCTCCTTTTTATCTATACACAAAAAAGCACCCATCTCAAATTAGAGGTAGGTGTTATTTTTCTATCAAAGAATCAAATGACATTTTGGTATAAAAATGCTACAATATCAACATAGTGACGAACGATGAAATGTGAGGATGGATATGGAACGAGAACAAATGTTTAGACAATGGCTACCAGGATGGAAACCTAAAAATGCAAGTGTAAATTTTAATGGAAACTTATGGAAAGAAGATACATTATCCGACTATACAAGTGTGTTGAAGAATATTGTAACTGATTTAAAAATTGATGACACACAGGTAAAAAAGAATTTATTTGAATATGATGATGCGATAGAATATTTGATTGCCTATGGGAAAATCATAAATCATGATAAATTTAAGAGCTTGCAATATTTTCCCATAGCAAAAAAAGCATTGAAAAGATATCTCGACTTTCTTTATGAATTAAAGTAATATAATGAGGGTTCATGGATGATTATGTTAATCTCTATGGGTCACCACGATTAAATATAAGATACCATCTCAAACGATGGTGTTTTTTATAAAATAGCAATTAGCTATTAAATATTGATTGACAAAATATATATCACGTGATAAAATATAAATAAAATAATAGTATTAATATAAAAAGAAAAGAGTGACAATGTGGATATTAATAGTTTAAAAAGAAGAATGCTTGAATTGGATGAATTAGCTTTTTCCTTATATCCGGAATGCAATTTTGAATGTGTCATTGTTGGAGGTGGAGCTTTGATACTACTAAAAGTCATCCCAAGAGCAACATTGGATGTAGATGTGCTAGAAGTTTCTAAAAATCTCGAAGAGTTGTTCAATGTTTTTGATTTTAATACGAGAGTTCAATCTTTAATTTACTGTTTTCCCTATAATTATCAAGATAGATTACAAAAAATCGATATAGATACACAAGTAATTAAATATTATTAAAAGCAAGAAATTCAATCCGAAACGATTAGCAGAAGCAGTTGATGATGCGAAAGACTCAGCTTTAAACAAACAAAGTTATGAAGAAATGGTTGGACTATATCATAGGCATTTTGGCAAGGAGTGATCAATAATGAAAACACAAACATTTAATAGTTTTCTAAGAAGTTATGCGAGAAATTTGAATCCAAATAATACATTAAGTTTATACAAGACTGAAAAATTAGTTGAAAACAATAGCAGGTTACTAACTGTTTTTTCATTTCATGTATTATTTAGCAATGAAACAAAAGAGGTGTTGGAAGATAGAAAAGAAAAGCTTCCTAATCTTTATAATGAGTGTAAAAGATTGGAAAATAACTACAAAGATTTACAAACCAATAAATTAAGTGAATATGTGAATCATTTGGATCAGTTTGATGAATTAAATCAGTTGTATACGTCATATAATAATTTAGTAGTGAATAAGAAAAACAAACTTAAAGAAACATATTATAAAATGATAATAAATCTACAAAAATCTAAAAAGATAAGTACATACAGGATTTATACAGACCTAGATTTAAATCACGGAAATACAAATGATTTTATCAAAAATATGAATTTGAATAAATTGTCATTTGAGCAAATTAAGAAAATTCAAGGATATTGTAAGACATTTCATGCCAAACCTAAAAAGCACTATCCCGAGGGTGGTGCTTTTATTTATCAATATTAAATCAATTGGGATATCCTGATATATAATAAAAGTATAATAAATGGATATTTGGAGGTATTGTCATGAAAATTCAATGGTTGGGGCATTCTTGTTTCAAGATGAGTCAAGATGGTTATGATTTGATTATTGATCCATATGGACCACAAATGATACCGGGAACGATACCTATTAATGAAAAAGCAAATCAGGTGATTTGCAGTCATGGGCACGGAGATCATAGTTATGTAAAGGCTGTGCATATTGAAAAAAAGAAGATAATAAATCCCTTTACTATTGAAACTATTGCATCGTTTCATGATGAGGTTAAAGGGGCTAAAAGAGGCCCTAGCAACATCAACATCATTAGTTCAAACGGACTAAAAGTGATTCATTTTGGTGATCAGGGATGTATGCTATCAGATGATCAAATAAAAAAGATGGAAAAACCTGATGTTATTATGATTCCAGTTGGAGGGTTTTATACAATTGATGCTGTAGAAGCAAAGACCATCGTTGACCTTCTTCATCCTAAAGTCATTTTACCTATGCACTATAAATCCGGAAATTATGGTATTCAAGTATTAGATAATTTAGAAGCATTTACAGACTTATATGAAAAAAACGATGTTGTTTACTATGATAAAGATTCAATTGAAATTAATCAAGATATGAAACAACAAGTAGCAGTTTTAAAATATAGCAATAAATAATAAAATAGTATAATAAAAAGTAATAGGTATCATTATTTGATGATACCTTTTTTGTTATTCTGTTTTTTGCATGCAATAGCTAATGTAGTTGATTTTTTATTAAGGTTTCCAAATGTATCGTCAAAAGTTTCCAAAACTTCAAATCCATGAGCATTCAATAAATCAGACAACTCTTTTAAGGTATAACATTTCAACCAATTATATAATTCAATCTTTGATGAACCACTAGCGATAATATGATAAAGTAAAACCTTTTCTTTTTCGTACTTAAATGTTTTGTGATAAATCAAACATTTGCCTTCCATATATAAGCCATTATTCTCACGATATGTTTCACTAGTCTCAATTGCCTGGTTGAAGTGATTCATATTAAGAACATCGAAGAAGAAAATACCATCATCCTTAAGGTGTTTTTTGATATTATATAAAAGTGTAGAAGTATCATTTGGAGATAGCACACAAAAATCATAATAGATAAGTGTGATTAAATCGTAAGTTTCTTTTGTGTCAACAGATAAGTAATTTGCTTCAATATAGTTAACATTGGTATTTTGTTTTCGAGCATAATCGATGGAATTATGCGAAAAATCTATCCCGGTAACATTTAGTTTGTGTTGCTCGAAAAGGTTTGTATATAAACCCGGACCACATCCAAAGTCACAAATAGAAGATGAGTTATCTAAGTGATATTGATTAATAAGAAAAGACACTGTTTTCTTTATTGTTTCTTCTTTTCTAGAAGCAATATCAGTATTAGGATCTAGATGATTTTTTAACATTTCTTTTGAAATGTATGGGTCATTCCATAATGTGGGAACAGTATTAATTTCAAAGGGTTTAATCATATATATACCTCGCCATGTTATATGGACAGTATATCAAATTTTTAAGAAAATTGGAAAAGCAATTTGATTTTTTATCTCATCAGGGATATAATATGAGTGTAATCATATGAGTGCGCTCATATTTAGGGAGGATCACATGGCACGTATTAGTAAAGAAGAACAAGGAATCATTAGAAAAAGAATTATAGATGTCAGTAGAGAGATGTTTGTTCAAGATGGATTTGATCAAACGTCTACAAAGAGTATTGCTAAAAAAGTCGGTATAGCTGAAGGAACGCTTTTTAATTATTTCGAGGATAAAACCGAACTTTTTTTTGAAGCAATCTACACGGAATTTATGGAAAATGAGGAAGGACATAAAAGTGCTTTAGTAGTCAGTGATAATATTACCCAAGCAATTTATAATCACATGTATAAATCAATTGGTATGATGTTTAAAATACCAAGATTGATCTTAAGCGAAATTGTTGTAGCTACCATCAAGCTTGCCAAAAAGAATACTGATAGGTTCAAAAAACTTGTTGAACTTGATTTTATTTACATGATGGAACTTTCTGAGTATTTTGACAGGTTGATAAAACAAGATGCCATGATTGAAACTGACACGAAAGCTTTAAGTGAAATTGTATATAGCATCATCGCATATGAATTAATGATGTATGTTTATGATAAATCAGTGACACACGATGAAATGAACGAACATATTAAATCTAAGATAAATATATTAATTAAGGGATATATCAAAGGAGAACTAAAAGATGAGCATTAAATTAGAGAAAGTAAATAAAATATATATCACGGGTGAAGTTCAAACTGTTGCTCTTAAGAATGTTGATTTAGAAATCAATAATGGTGAAGTTATTATCTTATTAGGACCATCTGGTAGTGGTAAGAGTACGATGCTTAATGTGTGTAGTGGCTTAGATACGCCAACGAGCGGAAAGATTTTAATTGATACCGAAGATATTAGTGCAATGAACAGTAAGGAGTTAACTAAATTTAGAAGAGATAACTTAGGGTTCATTTTTCAACAATATAATTTATTACAAACATTAAGTGTTCGTGAAAATATTGAAGTGGGTAGAGAAGTGGGAGTGGATCCTTTTACTGTTGAAGAAATTGTTGAGCAGGTTGGTTTGACTCCGAATATTGATAAATATCCTTTTCAGTTGAGTGGTGGAGAACAACAAAGAGTCAGTATAGCGAGAGCTGTTGTTAAAAATCCAAAGATTCTTTTTTGTGATGAACCTACCGGAGCATTAGATGAAATGAATGCTAAAGAAATATTAGGAATTATACAAAAGCTTAATGAGAAATTTATGACAACAGTCGTTTTAATTACGCACAATCCCAGTATAGCTATCATGGGAGACCGAACGATCAAATTGAATTCAGGAGAAGTAGTTGACATTATTGTTAATGAAAATAAACAAAGAGCTTCTGAAATTAAGTGGGGATAGTATGTTATTTAAAAATGTATTACGCACATTAAAAAAACAATGGGTACAGCTGATTTTACTTGGAGTTATTATTGCTTTGAGTAGTTTTGGGTATACCTCTATGGATTATAGCATTGGAGGCATTTTGGAGCCATCTGAAGCGTATTTCGATAGTTCAAATCAAGAGGATTTCTCAATTGATATGCTTAATTTCATTTTAGAAGATGATGCAAATTATATGGTAACATCATGCGGTATTGATCCGATGAATCTACCACCTACTTTGAGTTTGTTGAAAACAATTGATAGTACTTGTTATGATCAAATCCAGACAAATAGACTTCAAGCAATCACGGATAAGTATGATAATATTCAACTTGAGTTGAGAGACTATAAAGATATCTATTTCAATTTTGGCGAAGATTCTTATAAGCTTAGAGTACTTAAAGAAAATCATTTGATTGATATGAGTCATTATGTAGAAGGTGTCGCACCTATTACTAATGATGAGATTGCAATTAGTAAAACCTTTGCTAAAAGTAACAATCTTGATATTGGAGATGCCTTTGATATCAATGGAAAGGATTATACGATTAGTGGATTTGTTTTAGTTCCTGATTATAGCCTAGCTATCTTCTCATCAGATTTAATTTTAGATAATAAAACACAATCACCTGCTTTAATGACAGATGACGAATTTGAGAATTTAAGCGAAACAAATCAATTTGTTATTGCAGGTGCATTTATTAACGGGTATAACAAAGATGAATTTAAGACGGAGGTTATTGATACCTATCGCAATGATACTGACTTGAATTTTGTAACGAATGTGGTTTTAACAGAAAATAATATTAGAAGTGGAGGAATTTATGCTGATCTTGCTGGTGGTAAAGCAGAAAGCATTGGCGTAAGTCTCATCATTTCTTTAATCGCGTTAATGATTGTTGGTATTATGGTATCTAAAGTACTTAATTCTCAAAGAGGACCTATTGGACTTCTTAAATCATTAGGATATAAAAACAGTGAGATTGCACTTCCGTACATATTCTTTATTAGCATTATGGCGTTACCAGCAATCTTTGTTGGATATTACCTTGGGTATTTATTTGCTGTACCAATGAAGGACATGATTTTAGAGTTTTATTTACTTCCTACAATTGATGTCGTTCAGACATGGAAGACAATTATTATCTCAGTTGTTATACCATTTACTTTCATTATTGGACTTGGATATTTCCTAATTGTTAATATGCTTAATAAAAAACCAGTTGAACTCTTAAATCCTCAAGTCACATCTTCAAGTAATTGGTTAACAAGAGTTGTAAGTAAATATTTAAAACAGCTTAAGATTACAACGAAGTTAAAGCACTTATTGCTTTATAGAAGCTCTATTAAGTTTTATGCCTACATAATTGGTATGTTTTTCGCAGCGTTCTTAGTTCTATTTAGTTTTTCAATGAGCGGTATATATGACCGGATGATGGTGAATTACTATGAAAGAACTGAAGTTCAATATATTGGGTATTGTGACTATGTTGGAGTTTGTGAAGTAGGTACTGGAAATGAAGAAGTCATTGATCTACCCTCAGTCTTATTGGGTAGTGAAGAAATAGAGATTGTTGGTCTTGATCCCTCAACAGAACTCCATAAATTATTCGATAGTAAAAACAGAGATATCACCGATGATTTGAGTATTGAAAATGGCATCATTATTACAAGATCAATGTCTTTGACAAGGGGTTACAAAGTTGGAGATGAATTAAATCTAGAAATTGGAAGCGAATCACGAAATGTGAAAATAGAAGGTATCACAGAAGAATATGGTGGAAATAAAGCTTATATGGCCAGATCATCATTAAGTCTTTTGGTTAATGATACTGAAACGTTTTATAATGTAGTCTATAGTAAAACAAGTTTGGATACTTCGAAATATATGGTTGTTATTAATACCGATGATATTTTAAAGCAAGCAGATCAAATGCAAAGATTCTTTAATCTTTTTGTTATTTTGATGATTGGGACCTCGGTTGTTATAGGAGCAAGCGTTATCTACATTTTAACTGTGATGACAATTGAAGATAATTTTTATAATATTTCATTATTTAAAGTCATAGGATATAACAATAAAGAAATTGATGGTATGATCTTAGGAGGATATTTAGGATATGGTATTCTCATCTTTATATTATGCATCCCTATCGCCTTATTATCATTTCATCTAATTACGATTTTCTTTGCTAGATATTTTAATATGATGTTTCCATTGAAACTAGAATTATGGCAAATGGGTATTAGCTTGATCATCTATGTTTTGATTTTCTATATAGGAGCATTTGTTGCGAAGAAGAATCTAGAAAAAATATCACTTCAAGAAGCAATGAAACTCTATCAGATTTAACAATTAATATAAAGCATTTCAGAGAATAATTCTGAAGTGCTTTTCTTTTTACTTGATTTATGTATTAAGTAATACATGTTATAATGATTGTGAGATTTGATTAAAAGAAAAATTCAATGATTAGAGGGCAAAAACTTGGATAATTTTACTGCAAAACGCATATTAGAAGGCAATTTAACGAAGACGATGGGTTGTACAGATATCGGTGTTGTGGGATATATTGCATCCATTGGAGCTTACATTTTAAGAAACAGTAAAATTAAATCCATTGATTTACTCATGAGTGAAGAACTCTATAAAAACAGTGTAAACGTTGGCGTTCCAGGACTCAGAAAAAGTGGTTTAGACAAAGCACTTGCTTTAGGTATTTTGTTAAAGGATCCTAAAAAACAGTTGAGTGTATTTGAAAGTGTCACCAATGATGATATCGAAAAAATTGAAACTATACTAAGTGAAATAGATGTTTCAATAAAACACAAAAAATTTGAAAATACTGTTTTATATGAAGAATTGTATATGACATCACATGAAGGTGATGAAGTTCGTATCATCATAAAAGATTTTTACGATAATGTAACAAGTGTTGTGCGTAACGGTGAAAAACTTCCAGAGTTTGAAAAGGATGCTTTAATTGAAAGAGTGAACAAATATAAGATTGAATCATTTGATAATCTTTATGATTTTGTAGTAAAAGGTGATTTTGATGGTTTGAGCGAACTATTTAATATCGCTAAAATACAATATGATAGTGCACGTGAAGAAATTAAAAAACAAAAAGGTAGCTATCTTGTTGAAGACTTAAGTAAAGATCAGAAGAAGTGTGTTCATGATTTATCTAATTTTCTAAGAGAGCACATTGAAGTTCCCTCAAAAAAAAGAATGATTGGTGATATCTATACAGTTTACGGGGTTGCTGGTAGTGGGAATTTAGGTATTGGAACGCTCATCACTCCGATGTTTTTAAGCGATGTATATGAGCTCTGTGATTTAGAAAGACAAAAACTGATTGTACTATCCTTTTTAACAAGTGTATACATTAAACAAGAAATGAATATAGTTACTGTACTTTGTGGTACAGGACACGCGACAGGATGTAGTAGTGCTGCATGTATTGCCCATGTAAAAGGTGGAAATAGAAATCAAATTAAAGATGCTGTTAATTTATACTTATCAACATCAATGGGCTTTGTATGTGATGGAGCCAAAGTATCTTGCACATATAAGGTATCATTTGCAGCGATGAATGGAATCATCGCTGGAAAGATGATTTTAGATGGTGCTGTCTCATGTGATGGATTTGGACTTAACAAGATGGATGTTGATGAAACCATCAAGAATTTAGGCAAGTTGAATAATGAAATATTAAACTCAGCAAATAAAGGAATCATCGATTTAATCTAACGAGATGGAGAAAAATATGATCTATGATGCAATCATTATAGGCGGGGGACCTGCTGGACTTATGGCAAGTAATGTCTTAGAAAACAATCACATCAATTACCTTTTACTAGAAAAGAATGAACGAGTTGGAAAGAAACTTTTGATTTCTGGAGGTAAGAGATGTAACGTTACCAATAATTTAACAATAGAAAACTTTATTGGTTCCCTAAATTTTAAACATAGAAAATTTCTTTATCATGCGTTAAAGTGTTTTGGATCAAATGAAATCATTGAGTTCTTTAGAGGGCACCAATTAAATTTAGTCTTAGAGGAAAATCTAAAATACTTTCCTGAAACGCAAATGAGCTCAAGTGTCCTAGATTCACTACTTGAAGATATTAAACCACAGCATATTAAACTTCATAGTTCAGTAAAAAAAATCCAGTTAGAAAAAAATATTTATACAATTCACACAGCAGATGAAACGTATCAAGCAAAGAATTTAATCATTGCTACAGGATCAAACAGTTATCCAACAACTGGAAGCAGTGGAGACGGAATTGTCTTAATTAAGCCATTTAACATTGATTCAATCCCATTCACTCCAGCGGAGACACATGTTTTTTCTAAAGAGGTTACTGAGCACTACAAAGATTTACAAGGTGTATCCCTAAAAAATATCAAACTTAAGATTATAGGGACCAACAAAACATATACTGGAGGTTTAATATTCACACACTTCGGACTGAGTGGACCCTCAGTAATGCATGCTTCAGAAGATATTTATCAGTTACTATTAGAAGGGAAGGTCAGTCTTTCATTTCAATTAGTGAGTCAAACAAGAGAGCAGCTCATTCATTTATTTAATGACTCACAACATATGAGAACAAGCCTTTTATCTTTATTAGAAACCCTAACAACCAAAAGGTTAGCAAAAAAAGTTTGTGATCTTTCTAACGTGGAAAACAAAAACATCAGTGAGTTATCCAAAAAAGATCTGAACAAAGTTATCGAATATTTAACGAACTTTACGATAGAAATAGATTCCGTACAAACGAGAGATTTATCATTTGTTAATGCTGGTGGAATTCTCACAACTGAATTAAATCCAAAAACAATGGAATCAAAAAAGGTTGAAGGATTATATTTTGCAGGAGAAACCGTTGATCTTCACGGACCCATTGGTGGTTTTAACATTACGATTGCTTTATCGACTGGACACTTATGTGCAACATCGATTCTCAACAAACTTAAAGGAGACTTACTATAAGAAGTCAAGCTAATAATTCAATTAAATACTAAAAGACCTATCAAAAGGCCTGACTTAGTCAATATGAACCAAAATAGGTAGCTACTTCCTTAGTTGGTTATCTAAAAAGTGATTGATCAAATGGTATTTGATTAACACCTAAGTAATAAATTGTACGAATAAGTTTTCTAGTACAGTGAACCATTGCTACTTTATGGTGTTTGCCTTCAGCTCGCTTTTTCAAGTAGTAGTCATAGAGTATTGGATTTAATCTTAAACTGGAAAATGTGATTTGCCAGAAAGTCATTCTAAGTAAACCTGAACCGCGCTTAACCAGATGACCTCTAGTTTCCATCATGCCTGATTGATTTACAGATGTATCAAGTCCGGCAAATGATATGACTTGTGCAGGATTTGTGAAGTTTTTAAAATCTCCAAGCTCAGCGATAATAATCGCTGCTGAGATAGTTGAAACACCTGGGATTGAAGTTAAAGTTTGAGGGATATCTTTCATATAGATTTCAATCTTTTCTTCAATAGATTGAATCAAAATGGAAAGGTACTCATAAGATTTAATGGCCTCTTTTAATAAGAAAAGATCGGATTGTGTTTCATAACCAATGGAACCTTTTGCGAGTTGTTTCAATTTTTGAAATCTCACATAAGTAAATTTACCCATTGAAAAGTGTCTGATTGAATCATAATCTTTGGTTTGAAACTTAGCGATTCTAGATCTGGATTTATACTTCTTAAGAATAGAAAGTGCTGTTCCAGGTAATCTTTCTCTAAAAAAAGACTTAAATTCAGGGAAAGTGTTATCTAGGATGTTTGTTATCTCAATTAAGAGTTTAGATCTTGCTGTCATTTTAATATGACGTGTTCTAACAAGTTTCTTTAATTCATTGATGTGGTAAAATGATGTATGTAAGGTCTTGTAGTCAACAGAACCTAGCATACTCGAAATGGTTTTTGCGTCAACTTTATCTGTCTTTGTCTTACGTAACGATAATGCCTTCGAAAACATGTGCGTTAAGTAAGGGTTAAATTCAAGATAAGTATAACCTGACATGCAAATGAACTGTTTAAGGTTTGTGCCATAGTGTCCTGTTGACTCAAGACCTATTCTTATGTCTTGTGACTGATCTAATGATTTTAGTGTCTCAAGAAATAAATCAAACCCTAAACGATTGTTGTCAAAGCGAAATGCTTTGATGGGCAGAGCTGCTTCAGTAGCTATGAAGCAGTCATGCTTGTACTTGGAAATATCAACTCCAATCAAGTACATGGGAACACCTCCGTTTTAAATATTGAGCACTGGGTAAGTCACAGTTTTCTTATTTATGTAGTCTTGTGATGAAGCGTCTAGCGCTAACTTACTGATTGACATTAAAAAATAAGAACTGTGGTAAGAGTCTCCTATAATAGTCAAAGCTATACAAACATGACACAAATCCACAGTGCTTAATTTAATTATAACAATAGAAAGAAAGGAAGTTATACTCAATCTATTATTACAGTATTGAGTATACAAGAGACATGAGAAAATTACTACTCGTTATATTATTCGCATTATTTATTTTGGTAGGTTGTGCGAAAGATAGTACACGTATATCAATGATTGTACCTTTTGGTGGTCCTGAAATAGCTTTGCTATATTTAGAAGCAAATGTTGATGATTATCAAATTGATGTTGTTCAAGGTCCTGATCCGCTCATCGCAGCATTTGGTTCAGGTTATTATGATGCTATTTTTGCAGGTTCCAATTTGGGAGCAATTATGTTTAATTCTAGCCCGGAATACGTTTTACTAGCAACAATTGTTTGGGGAAGCACATATATAGTATCCACAACAAATATTACTGATATGAACAGTCTAGAAGGCAAAGATATTATCGCATTTGGTGCAAATTCAACACCAGATATCATTTTAAAGTATTGTTTATCATCATATGATGTTACTGCGAATATTACCTATGTTGATTCAGTCGCATCTGCAGCAGCAATGTTTATTGCAGATCCAACATCGATTGTTTTAACATCAGAACCCATTTTATCGAATATTAAAGCTGCTGTATCTGGTCTCAATGTCATAGATTTACAAGTTGTCTACGGACAAGTTTCAGAAAGCAGTTCATATCCTCAGGCGGGTGTTTTCATTAAATCAGATTTATCAGAATCAAAGATTAATAAATTAAGTTCTGATTTAGAAGCATCAGTTAATAAAGTAAACAGTGATAAAGAAGGTACAGCTAATTTAGCTGTTGAACTCAATATTGGTTTATCATATGATGTTGTCTTTAGTGCAATCCCAACAAATAATTTATTATATGTCTCTGCACAGGATGCAAAAGATTCATTGATTGAATACTTCAATCTATTAGCAGAAACAAATATCAACTTAATTGGTGGTATGTTACCTGGAGACGACTTTTATTACGGAGCATAAGTATGAAAAAAACGATTTGGATGACAAGCTCAATATTTACGTTGTTTCTCATCTGGGTGATTGCTTATCAAGCAGTCAATCATCCAATCATTTTACCTTCGCCTTACCAAGTTTTATTATCGATTTCTAATATTTTTACGCATCAAGCTTCACTCTTAGCAATTTCGATGACTGTTGTGAGACTCGTAGTTGCTATTGTTTTATCAGCTGTAGTAGGAGTTACCTTAGGTGTTATTTCTGGATTTAAACGAAATATTGCAACATTTCTTAAACCCTACGTTACAATCTTAAGAACTATTCCAGTCATTTCAATTGTTGTCATCCTTTTAATTCTATTCGGATTTGATTATACACCGTATATCATCACATTTTTAATGGTATTTCCTATTATATATTCTGGAGTTGTTGAAGGTATTCATCAAATGGATCAAGAATTACTTGATGTTTATCATTTGGAAGAACACGATTGGAAGTTAGCATTAAAACTTGTCTATTTTCCGATGATAAATAAATATATCTTACTTTCCTTTCTCCAATCATTTGGATTAGGTATTAAGGTTTTGGTGATGGCTGAGTTTTTATCACAAACAAAAAACTCTATAGGTAATCAGATTTATTTAGCAAAAGTGAACATTAGATATGATCACGTATTTGCATGGACAATCATTTTAATTTTATTATCAGTATTAATAGAATATGGCATAAATAAATATCAGAAGCAATTGGATTAATTGTATAAAAAGCATTTATTTATATTTTTTATACCGTATAAACACGAAATTGTTACAAAATCATCTATTTTTACATATATTTCATAATCATTTCAATTAAGTAAAAAAAAATGAGTATTTCAGATGATTATTGTTGATATTTTATACTCCATCATGTATAATAATAGTGTTTCTTCTACCTTTCGTAGGAGAGACCCGTGAATTAGTCCTAATGTCTACATCCCCCCCCCAAGACATTAGGACGTTTTTTTATATTTTTATCAATTAAGCGAATTGTTCATGTGATATAATGAAAGAAATACAAACATAAATTGGAGTTGATTTTTATGGCTTATATGGAGTGTCATTTTCGTTCAGATCGCCTAGATATGAATACAAGTGTTCATGTGATTTTACCAGATGATATGAAAGAAGACGAAAAATTTAAAGTCTTATATTTATTTCATGGATATGTGGGAGATCACACAGATTGGATTCGTTTTACATCAATTGAAAGATACGCAAGACAATATAGATTAGCTGTTGTTATGCCACAGGTTAATAATAGTTACTATACTGATATGGTTTATGGTATGCCCTATTTTTCATATGTCTCCGAAGAATTACCTCAATGGATAACCAAAACATTTCCAATTTCAAAAAAGCGAAATGACAATTATATTTGTGGGCTATCTATGGGAGGTTATGGTGCATTAAAGGTTGCATTAACTTATCCCACTAGATATAGTAAAGCTGCTAGCTTATCAGGAGTAGTAGATATCGATCATATTCGTTCATTAAGTGTTGATAATAAAAAAAATACACAATATGAAGCTACATTTGGATTACAATCAGTCAAAGATACACCGAATGATTTGAAGTATTTGATAAACCAAATAAAAAAGAACCAAGAAGAAATACCTGATCTTTTTATTGGATGTGGTACAGAGGATTTTTTATTTGGAGACAATCGTGAGTTTAAATCGTTTTTGGATAAACAAGATATAAAAAATACTTATGTTGTATCAAAAGGAGAACATAGTTGGGATTTTTGGGATGAATACATCCAGAAAGTCTTAAAATGGATATTCGAAAAATAAAAAGTCCAGTTAGGACTTTTTATTTGCAAAACGGATAAAATCGGTGAAAACTTTGCGCCATGCTAGCTCATTATGCTTATCATCAGTTTCAATATATAAAATATCAGTTACCTTTTTATTTTTCAAAAGAGAAACAAGGTTTCTGCTATTTTGTAAATAGATTTCATTGAAATCTGGTGTTTTTTCGTCGCTAGATTCATTTCGTCCAATTGAAATAAAGTATCTTTGGTTTTGATCAATAGGATTTTCATATAAAAAATCAAGAAATGCATCTTCATTAAACCAGGAAGCTAAAGAAAAGATGCCAACGTGCTTGAATATATGAGGATTTTTAACTGCAATATAGCATGAGATGTATGCGCCCATTGAACTTCCTGCAATCATTGTATCTTCATATCCTTTTTTTGTGCGATAATTGTGATCAATGAAAGGTTTCACTTGATTGACAATGAAATCTGCATAAACATCTCCAAGTCCACCAACTTCAGACGTTATCAATTTCTTGATTGAATCTGCATTTTTCCAAGGTGAATATTCGTAAAAGCGAAGATTAGAGTTATCAATTCCAACAACGATTATTTCATTGATCAAATCTTTTTGAATCAAAGAGTGGAGTGTTTCATATATTCCCCATGAATGATTTGTAAAAGAAGTTTCATCTTCAAATAGATTTTGACCATCATGCATATATAAAACAGGATAATCTTTCTTAGATTGATCATAATTATCGGGAAGTAGAATTCTTAAAGTACGTTCATCTTTGGTTGTTTTGATAAATAATGATTTTTTCACAATATTTTTCATGTGAATTTCCACCTTTTTCTTTCATTCTATCACAAAGCATATTATGTGCTCTTGATTTTACTAAATATGTTAAAATAGATGTAGATATGTAGGAGGTTTACAATCTGTATGAAAAAAGCATTGACTAGTAAAAAATTTAATAGGTTAGGATTTGGATCGTGGCAACTTGGAAATACTGATTTTTGGGGATACATGTCTGTTGATGAAGGTGTAGAACTCGTAAGAACTGCAATTAAGAAGGGCATCAATTTTTTTGATACCGCTCCTGGATATGGTGCAGGTATCAGTGAGTCTATTATTGGATCAGCAACCAACGATCAAAGAGAAGCTGTCTTTATCAATACCAAATTTGGACATACCGCAGATGGTGAAACCGACTTTTCAGTATTTTCTCTTAGAGAACAAATCTATGAGAGTCTAGAACGCCTTGAAACAGATTACTTGGATAGTTTATTATTACATAATCCAAGTATGGATATCTTAGAAGGAAAAACAAATCATTTTGAAGAGTTAGAAAAGATTAAAGAAGAAGGCTTAATTAGAGCTTATGGTGTCAGCATTGATACCTATGAAGAATTTAGATCAGTTTTAGATCACATTGATGTAGACATTGTTGAAGTCTTATTTAATATCTTTTTCCAAGATGTTTCATCATTATTCAAGGAAGCACAGCAAAAAGGAATTTCTATTGTCGTCAAAGTACCTCTTGATTCTGGATGGCTAACAGGAAAATATGATGAATTTTCAGAATTTGAAGGAATACGCTCTAGATGGGATGATGAAACCATTCAAAGACGTGCTTCACTCGTCAGAGAGATAAAAGGTATTACTCAAGCCGATGTTTTAACAAAATATGCAATCAGTTTTGTTTTAAGTTATCCTGAAGTAACAGTTGTTATACCTGGGATAAAAAATATTGAACAGCTGAACGATCACATTGAAAATGCAAATTTCATATTACCAGATGATATAAAAGAAAAATTCATTGAATTATTTCAAACCAAGATTAAAGATAATCCTTTGTATTGGTAATCTAATCACTCTATCAAATGGTCGAATTCGGCCATTTTTTATTTAAACTCAATAAATAAAATACAATTTATGATATTTCATCATATAATAGGTTTAACAATAAATGAGGAGAATTATATGGGGACATTAATTAACGTCGCAGCTATTATTGTAGCTAGCATATTAGGAGTCATATTCAAAAAAGGACTTCCAGAAAAAATACAAAAAAGTGTCATGCTTGCTATGGGATTAGGATTGATTGCTATCTCTTTAGGGATGTTTATTAAATTATTTTTACATATCGAAAATGATAGTTTGGAATCATCGAGAGAATTACTCGTCATTATATCTTTAGTCGTGGGTGTTATTATCGGCGAATGGATTGATATTGATCGTAGACTTAATAAATGGGCAGAAGGTATTGAAACCAAATATAAATTACCACCTCTAGCAAAAGGATTCGTTGCTGGAACACTTATTTTTTGTGTTGGAGCTATGGCAATATTAGGACCTATTCAAGATGCTACAAATGGAGGGATATCTATTTTGTTAGTAAAAAGTGCTCTTGACTTTGTTACAGCATTGATTCTTGCTTCAAGTTTAGGTATAGGTGTTATTTTTTCTGCATTGAGTGTATTGGTATATCAAGGTTCTATTACCTTGCTGATAATGATTACTTCAGATGTTATTCCAGATAATATGATACAGGCAGTAACGATGGTAGGAAGCATATTATTGGTTGCTATTGGTATAAATTTTATGGAAATAAAGAAAATCAAGGTTGCGAATATGTTACCAGCATTAATTATTCCAGTCATTTACTATTTAATTATTTCATTATTTTGAATGAGATAAACACTAAATTAGTTAAAAAGAAATAAAAGCGATTAACCTATGGTTATCGCTTTTACATATATTCAACAAGTGAATATTGTTATCTATGATAACCTATGATATGATAAAAAATAGAGTATTTTGAAATTCAAAACAAAAAGAGAACCTATGAAATCGAAAAATTTAAAAATTGCTTTAAGTGTTCTATTGTTTAGCTTGATTTTAAGTATGTTTGTTTTATATACACCTACACCGATATCAAGAGATTCTGATGCATATAGTGCAGCAAAAGCAGCAGAACATATTGAAGTTATATCTCGTGAACCTCATTCAGTTTTTGATCCAGTTGCTCATGGCACACTATGATTCAAGAGGTCATGTTGGGCGTGATGGTGAGCTCGGAGGATCTTATGGCGCAGCTGATGATGGATACGGAATTGCGACATTGTTAGAAATTGCCCGTATTTACGGCGGTGAGCACTTCACCAATACGATCTATATCATGGCAACCGATGGTGAAGAAACTGGCTTATATGGGGCAATGATGGCCTCTACGGAGTCTTTTGTCACTCATATCGGGTTTGTTATTAACATTTAAGCACGTGGCAATGAAGGTCCTGCGTATATGTTTGGAATCGTTAGCTTATATGTTTTGACATTTGTTAAACAAAAATTTGTTATTCATCTTGCGCTATCTCAAAATATTTTGTGGAATATGTTACTGGTTGTTCCTATTCTTTATTCACTGTATTTAGCAATAACAATTGGTGGGTTGCTGGCATTCATGGTTATTTTAGTTATCAATATGACGGCAGTTATTCCATATTTCTTTAGACAAATTGAAGTATAAATTAATGAAGAGGAATCGTTGTCAACGATTTCTTTTTTTTACTTTTTATAGTATGATTGAATTGAGGTGAGTGCATGAAAAAAATCGCAGTTGTCACAGGTGCTACATCCGGAATTGGAAAAGCAGTTGTTGAATTATTGCTAAAATCAAACGTCGATGTCATTGGGTTAGGAAGAAACCAAGACCGAATCGATCAAGTGATAAAGGAGTTTGCTCCATATACAGAAACAGCAAATCTTGATTTTGTCTTAGGTGATTTATCAGATAATAGACAAACAAAACTTGCTGCTCAAAATTTGATGACATTACTCAATCAAAAATATAACGGAAAAATTGATATTTTGATGAATATTGCTGGTATTGTCAGTACTGGGTATCATGAAAATGAAGATGGAAATGAAATAACTTTTGCTGTTAATCATTTAGCGGTATTTCATTTAACATATTATTTTTACCCACTACTTCAAAAAACAAAAGATTCTAGAATTTTTGTTGTGAGTTCTTACTCACACTATTGGTCATCTGTTAATTGGCGCAATCCTCAATCGAAAAGATTCTATAATGTCCTTAAGGGATATAAACATTCTAAACTTTATAATGTGTTCTTTGTTAAAGAATTCGCAAGAAAGCATCAAGATGTTAAAATCTATGCTATTGATCCTGGACTTGTAAATACCGAAATTGGTACTAAAAAGACAAGTGGTCTAATCAATTGGGTTTGGAATTTAAGAAGAGGTAAGGGAACAGATGCATATTATCCTACAAAATTCATGGTGGATGTTGCTTTAAAACCTGAATATTTAAATCAATCGGGACATTATTTAAAAGAAGGCAAATCAATTGCTCCAAGTAAAAAATCTGAAAGTGAGTCAGATGCTAAAAAGCTATGGAAATATTCTGAGGAATTGCTTCAGATCACATTTGAATAAAGAGATATATATTTTAGATATCAACGTATTTTCATCTATAATTTGATATAATGTTTTTAGTAGTATCGAGGCGGTATAATAGATGAAAGATGTGGAATTATTAGCACCAGTAGGGAATAAAGAAGCTTTGATTGGTGCGATAAATGCTGGAGCAAATGCAGTATATCTTGCGGGAAAGAAATTTGGTGCAAGAGCATTCTCTAACAATTTTGAAGAAGAAAATCTAATTGATGCAATTCGCTACGCACATTTGCGTGGTGTTTTTGTCTATGTTACCGTCAATACTCTCATATTTGATGATGAAATTGAAGATCTATTGAAATTTACCGATGTACTTGTTGAAAATCATGTCGATGCCTTAATCGTTCAAGATTTAGGAATGATTGATTTGATGATTAGAAGATATCCTATGACGGATATTCACGCATCGACACAGATGAATATTCACAACATCAAGCAAGTGAAATTCTTAAAAAAATTAGGTGTGAAACGGATAGTCATGGCAAGAGAAACACCACTAAGTATCATTAAACAAATCAAGAAGAATATCGATATTGAACTTGAAGTTTTTGTTCATGGTGCACTATGTGTCAGTTATTCTGGTAATTGTTTAATGAGTTCTATGCTTGGTGGTAGATCTGGTAATCGTGGAGAGTGTGCACAACCCTGCCGTTTAGCTTATCGTCTATATAAAGATAATCAAATGATTTCAAATCAAAGTTATTTACTATCAACAAAAGATTTAATGACGATAGAATACATTGATCAACTGATTGAAGCCGGAGTTGATTCTTTCAAAATAGAGGGGCGCATGCGGAAAGCTGAATATGTAGTTCAAACCATTTTATCTTATCGTAAAGCCATTAACGATTACTATAATGAGAAAAGAACTAAGTTTTCTCTTGAAATTGATAAACTAAAAAGAGTATTTAATCGCGAATATACAAAAGGATATGTTTTAGATGAAGAACCAAATGAGATAAATAATCAGTTTCGCCCCAATCATTTAGGTGTTCCTGTAGGGACAGTCATCAATTATCAAAATAATAAAGCGACGATTCAATTAACTGATATGCTTTCAGTCAATGATGGATTTCGAATTATTGGAGAATCTGATTATGGTAGTTTGGTATCAAGAATCCTTATTGGAAATAAAGTATTTGATAAAGCTGAAGCGATGGATATCATTCAATTAGATATACCAGAAAATGTATCGAAAGGATCTATTGTTGTTAAAACACTTGATCATAATCTTGAAGAAAATTTATCCGTATATTTGGACGAAAATTTCAAGTCTATTGGATTAAAAGCAATTGCTAGTGCTTATCATGGAAAATCATTTATTCTAGAAATAATCGATGGTGAAAACCATCTATCAGTTAAATCAAGTTTTGTTTTAGAAAAAGCAGAACAAGCACCAGTTACAGAAATTCAAATCATCGAGCAATTATCAAAATTGGGTAACACACCATTTTATTTCATATCCTTGGTTGTTCATACAGATAATCAATCATTTATGCCGATCAGATTGTTAAACGAAATGCGAAGAGAAGCTTTAAATCGAGTGATGATTGCCAGACTGGAAAGAAAACAAAAAGATATAATAACCAATCTTGATTTTGGAATTTCATATTTTGATGATTCTGAATTTCAATATATCGTTAAAGTAACCACTCAAAATCAATTATCAGCTGCATTAAAAAAACAGATCAAGACAATTTATTATGAAGATGTCATGGAGATTGATGAAGACTTAAAGGGACAACTCATACCCATCAAAAAAAGAATTCAATTGCATCCACAACAAAATACTGATCAATTAAGTGTTATTAATGAAGTTGGCAGTCTATTTGATTCTGAATTTCCTGTGATAGCTAACGAATTTTTAAATGTAACTAATATTTACACAGCGCACCTTTTATCAAAACATCATGCAGAAAGAGTTGCTTTATCACCTGAAATTTCAAGAAAAAACGTATTAGCTTTTGCTGATAGATATTATCAAAAATTCAAAAAATATCCAAACCTTGAAATGGTGGTTTATGGAAGAATCGATTTAATGATTTCTAAATATTGTCCAATTGCAAATACATATAAAACAAGGTCTAACTGCAACCTATGTGAATTAAATCAATACTATCTACAGGACCGTTTAGGTCAAAAGATGCCTTTGATCAATGATGGGAATTGTAACTTGAGGATTCTCAATTCTAAACCCTTGTTTCTTTTACAGCATTTAAAAGAAATTAAAGAAGCTGGTATTAAAAATCTCAGATTAGATTTTACAGTTGAAGACTATGAAGAAGCTATTCAAATGATAAAAATGTATGAGAATGCACTTAAAAATGATAAAATAATAATGAATTCAAAAACATATACAACTGGCAGGTATTTAGGTTAGGAAGAAGATAAATGAATAAAGAAGAGAAAATTACAATTGGTTTATTTATTGATTCTTTTTTTCCGATGGTTGATGGTGTTGTTATGGTTGTCGATAATTATGCCAAACAATTATCACAAAAAGCTAATATCATTGTTTTTGCTCCTGGGAAAAGAGATAAAAATTATAAGGATCAATTTTCATACCCGGTAGTTAGAACTAAAAGAGTGAGAATTCCATTTATGGAGTATGATCTTTCTTTACCTTTTTTTGACAGAAAATTTAGAAAAACGCTTCGAAATTCTCAATTAGATATTGTACATATCCATTCTCCTTTTGCAGTGGGAAAATCTGGTATTTCATATGCAAAAAAACATAATATCCCCATTGTAGCAACCCTACATAGTCAATATAAAAAAGACTTTTATGAAAGAACTAAAAGTCAAATTGTTTCAGATATAGCAATCAAAGAGATTATGAATACATTTAATCATTGTGATGAGTGCTGGGCAGTTAATAAAAAGGTTGCTGAAATATTTAAGGAATATGGCGCTATTAAAGATCCAAAGATTCAACACAATGCAACCGATTTAGTTCCATTTAAAGATTTAATAAAGCTGGATTTACTGAAAAAGAAATACAAGATAGCTGAAGATGAAAAAGTATTTCTTTATGTTGGAAGATTAGATGCTGTTAAGAATTTAGCATTTACAATACAATCACTTTATCGATTGAAACTTAAAGGAATCAAATTTAAGATGATCTTTATAGGAGCTGGTTCGTTCGAATCCGAAATGAAGCAGAAGATAAGAAAAGCAGGGCTTACGGATTATGTCTTTTTCCCAGGGAAGATTATGGATCGTATTGAATTATCGAGTTATTATAAACTTGCGGATTTATTTTTATTTCCATCGTTATATGATTCAAGTTCTTTAGTACAAATAGAAGCGGCTAGTCAAAAGACACCAACTGTGTTTCTTGAGGGAGCTGCTACGGCTGATACGATAACGAACAATGTTAATGGATTTATATCACAAAATGATTCGAATTTATTTGCTGAAAAAATTATTGAAATTTTAAATAACTCTAAGTTATACAAAAAAGTAACCACTCAAGCATTTAAAGACTTATATCAAACATGGGACAAAGCTACTGATCAAGCATATCTAAACTATTTAAGATTAATCGAAGAAAAAAACCAAAAATAATTTTGGTTTTTTTATAATGTCTTATGCGTGCCATCGCAGAATGGCTTTTTGTTGGAATGCTTGCATCCACATAAATAATAAGTTCCATCTTTTTCAACCGAAAACTTAATTGGTGTAATGCCAGTCCCCTTATGTGTGCCATCACAAAATGGCTGATTTGCACTTTTTCCACAGTTACAAAACATATACGTCTGATTCGCCTTTAGCTCAGTTGCATAAGGCTTTTTTTGTGCTATAACAGGTTCATTCATTTTCTCATCCCTTCCTTACTTTAATTATATGCTTATATTGAATATTCCACAATAAAATAGATATTAATAAATGTTTTTCTAAAAATACGTAAAATTTTTATAATTCACAACAATAATTTGAATCTTTAATAAAGCGGAATTACGATATAAAAAATTAAGTTGGAATAGGTGATTGACAACCTTTTTTATTCATGTATAATAGAAATACACTAAAACAATAAATGTGAATCAAGGAGGTTTATCATGAGTGGATATTATAAAGAAGAGAATAGATTAAATGATTCAAAAAGTTTTAATATTGTTGTGAATAGGTTAGAAGAGCGTGGGGTTAGATTAGAAGATATTGCTCAAATAACTCTAGATTTGCAGATTAAGTATCTTCCCCAATTAACATTCGATTTATGTTTAGAACACGTTAGAAAAGTTGTTATGAAAAGAGAAGTTCAAAATGCAGTTTTAACTGGACTTGAATTAGATGTTCTCGCTGAAAAAGATTTGTTAAGTGAACCCCTAAAAACGATGCTTCTTAACGACTATGGATTATACGGGATAGATGAGGTTCTTGCATTAGCGATTGTTAATGTATATGGATCAATTGGGTTTACAAATTTTGGTTATGTAGATAAATTAAAGCCTGGAATTATCGGTATTCTTGATAAAGAAGGGAAAAAAGAAGGTAAGTGTAATACATTTTTAGATGACATAGTTGGAGCGATAGCAGCAGCAGCTGCAAGCTCTGTTGCACATCGCTTTGCTGAATAGAATGAGGGAAACCTCATTTTTTATTGATAAATCACCTTATCATAGTATTCTTTATAGATATTTAAAAAAAATATGACTTTATTGAAAATATAGCATAAAAGCATTGCGAAGTGCTTTTCCTGATTGAATCTATAGGAATTCATATTAAGTTTGTATTAAGTTGAAAACAACATACGATAGCAATTTGCTAACCAATAAAATGAATGGTATAATTTTATATATTATTATTTGAATTTTTTATGAAAACAGGAGACATTACATGAGAACAAAGATTTTTAAAAATCTATATATTATTTTTGTTTTCATTTTTTTTGTTATTTGTATTTCAAATGTTTCAGTAATTTATGCTGATGATAGCAATCCTGTATATTTAAGTGCTACTGAATATGATTATCCCCCATTTTCCGTGACAGACGATGGAAAAGCAGATGGGTTCTCGGTAGATTTATTAAAAGCTGTTGCAGAAGAAATGGGTATTGTAGTTACATTCAAAATAGACCAATGGACTGTTCTTAAAGAAGAATTGAAGAATGGAGAATTAGATATTCTTCCTTTGGTAGGATACACAGTAGAACGTGATGAATTTTATGATTTTACTGTTCCATATATTGTTATGAGAGGTAATATCTTCGTCAGAACGGGTGACGATTCTATACAATCTGAAGAAGATTTATTTGGAAAACAAATTTTGGTTCTTGATGGAGATAATTCACAAGAATGGGCAGTGTCAATTGGCCTTGATGATGAACTCACAGCAACAGCTACTTATTTAGAAGCTTTTGAACTTTTAGCTGATGGACAATATGATGCAGTGCTTGCTCAAGCACTTGTCGGGGAAAAATTAATTGCTGATCATGAGTTAAATAATATAGAAGCTGTTTATGTTTATGATGATGAAGGTATAACAAGAATTAAATTGAACCTTGATGGCTATGAACAAAAATTTTGCTTTGCAGTTACAGAAGGTAATGCAGAGTTACTATCAATATTGAATGAAGGTCTTTCTATTGTCTCTCAAAATGGGACCTATGACGAGTTATATCAAAAATGGTTTCCTTTCTTGATTGAAGAAGGCCAAGTATCAATAATCGATATTTTAACTTACGTCACATTTATTTTAGTGCCGATATTAATCGTGTTATTAATCTTATACAATATTACCGTAAGAAAAACTATAAAATTGAAAACTGAGCAGATCGAAAAGAATAATAAAAGAAATGAAATCATTGTTAATGCGTTTCAACGAAATTTTGAAAGCGATGAGAAAAGATTTGTCTTTATAATTGAAGAACTTGTGATGAATACTGACAGCGAATTTGGATTCATGTTTTCTATTGATATCGATCAAAAAATCATCATCAGAAGTTGTTTTTCAACATCAACTGATATTGAACACAATCATGAGAATCTAATCTCAATCATCAAAGAGAAATTGCTCAATGAGGAGTTATTATCAGAAAGTGATACGATGACGACCAACAACTATTATAAAAATTATGTGGATGGTGATTTGGAAATTTGTGGCAATACTATCTATAGAACGTTAATTGTATCTGTCAAAGGTTTAGAAAAGAGACATGTGGCCGCATTATTTAACAAATCAGCAGATTACACAATAGATAATGTTAATCAAACTTCAATTTTATTGACAGGAATTTGGAGTATTTTAGAAAGATCAGATCAAATCAATAGAATAGAACATTTAAGTTTCCATGATAGTCTTACAGGATTGTATAATAGAAGATATTTTGAAGAAGAGTTGAAGAGATTAGACAATTCTAAAAATTACCCACTATCGTTAGTTATGGGAGATGTAGATGGATTAAAAAGTACAAATGACTCTTATGGGCATCTTGCTGGTGATGAATTGTTGAAGACTGTTGGAAAAGTACTACTTAATAATGTTGACAATAATGATATTGTTGCTAGATGGGGCGGAGATGAATTCGTAATGATTTTCCCAAATACTAGCGAAGAAGATACATGTAAAATTATTCATAAGATTTCCGATGAAATTTCAAAAGAAAAATTTAGCATAGGCAAAGTATCTATTGCTTTAGGATACAATGTGAAAACTGATGAAAAAGAACATGGTTCAAAAATGTTTTTAGCTGCAGAAGAAATGATGTACAAGATAAAAAACCAATAAGGCATCTATAAAATTAAATCAATATAAATTAATCTAAGGAAAAAAAGTTTGGGGTTGACCCAAACTTTTTTATTTGGAAAAAGAATATTATACCAAATCAATAAGAAATATTTAATAGTCGTTGTATCATCTAAAATGTTCATATTGATAAAACTTAATATTTGGATACATCATAATACGTTATAATAGATGTATACAAACTAGAAAAGGAGTTCTTCATGAGTCAATCTAAATCAAAAATAGACTCACAGGAATTAGCTGTTCATAAAGTTCAAGATATGATGGTTAGATTAGCAACTGGTTTTTTAGATGTAACAAAAGAAAATTTCAGACAAATTGCTGATTCTAATTTTGCTGATTTAAGTCAGTTATTTGACGTGGATACTATTTCAATATTCGAATATAATTTCAAAGAGCATGTTTTTAAAAGAACATATTTTTGGTCGAGCTTACCTATATATGAAGTTGTTTCTAAATTTACTTTTCCTAAGACATTTAATTTATCCGAAAAAAATGTGAAAATTTCTGAAATTAATCAACTTGCTAATAAACATCCTCTTTCTTTGATTTTTAATCAAAGTGATATAAAGAACTTGGTTACTGAACCTATTAAATATAGTGAGCAATGTCGTGGGTTTATTAGTTTTGAAAACCATCATGAATTAAGATTATGGAATAGATTTGAATTAGGAATTTTTCAAATGCTTGCACAATTAGTTTCAAATGCAATTCAAAAAAGTGATTTTTTAGAAGAAATCAAGTATTTAAAAGATGAAGCAAAGTTAGCAAGTCAGGCTAAAAGCGAATTTCTTTATAAAATGAGCCATGAAATAAGAACACCATTAAGTGGTATCTATAATTCCATTTATTTAATAGGAACTACAAATTTGAGTATTGAACAAAAAGATTATCTTGAAATTGGTCAAGCATCTGCTGATATGATGTCATCTGTTATTGATAATGTCTTGGACATCTCCAAGATTGAATCAGGCAATATGAAAATATTTAATGATACCTTTAATCTCGAAGAAGAGTTAGTCAGAATCTATCGTGTCCAAAAACCGATTGCTGATGATAAAGGACTTGTTTTAGATTTTAATTTTGATTATAGAATAAACAGTGAGTTAATCGGTGACTTTAGAAAGCTCAGACAAATTATCTTAAACCTTTTAAGTAATGCTATAGACTATACGCATGAGGGTGCAATTAGTCTTAACGCACATCTTGAAAAAGAGAGTCACCTTGTAAAAATTCGCTTCGATATTATTGATACTGGAGTTGGCTTTGATAATAGAAATATTCAAAGATTAACTGAAGCATTTACTAGAGTTGATGATTTTGACACTCAAATATATCAAGGATCAGGGTTAGGACTAGCGATTACTAATCAGTTGGTTCACCTATTGGGTGGACAAATTAGAGTATCGAGTCAACTAAATCATGGAAGTATTTTTAGTGTTGAACTTGAATTTGAGAAAAATGGTCCTTATCTTTATCCATTTGATAGCAAACAAACAGCTTTAGTGATTTTTGATGAAGATAAATCAAGTATATTTACTCCTTTTATTGAATCCTTGGGTATCAAGGTTTATACTTTAAAAACAATTGGAGAAAGACGATGTGATTTGATTGTTTTTGAGAATGAAATTGAAAACGAACAAATATCGTTGGAGTTTAAGGATACATATGGCATGAAACATACCCATGTTATTTCACTTTTTCCAAATGTACAGAAAAAATATAGATCAATTGATCTTTACTGTGAATATCCCCTTTCAAGACATTCTTTTTATCAGAAAATACTAAGTATTGCAAATCGGAATATCGAAGAAATTTCAGATGATATTTTATATCAATCTATTTTAAGTGGTAATGCTTTGATTGTTGATGACAACCGGTTGAATCGAATAGCTCTAGAAAGTATTTTGATAAAAGAAGGTTTGAAATCTAAATCTGTAAGTACCGGTCTAAAAGCAATAGAAGCTGTTCAAAAAGAAGATTTTGATATTGTACTTATGGATGTTCAAATGCCTGGAATGGATGGTGTCGAAACAACAAGACGTATTCGAAATCTAGGAAATAAATTCCAAGATCTCCCCATTATTGCAGTGACTGCAAATGCATTTCTAAGTGATTATGATTTTATGAAAACATCTCAGATGAATGATATAATTTTTAAACCTATACGCGTAAAAAACTTAAATCAAATATTAAGAAAACATATAAAAACGACAACATCACTGCATATTCCGGATGAACTATTTGTTTTTGATAAAAATGATTTTGAACATCGCTTTGAAGGTAGTTTTGATATCGCCTTAGAAGTTGTTGATTCATTTTTAGCAGAGTATAAGAAGGATTTAGACAATCTAAGTAAAGCGACTATTAATAAAGATACAAAACAACTTATTGAAACAGCTCACTATTTTAAAGGATCATGTGCATATTTAAGTGGAAAACGTGCCGTATGGTTATTAAACTATATGTTAGATGCTGCAAAAAGTGGTAATTTTGAAATGATGGATAAATGCAATGATTTGTTAATGAAGGAAGTTAGCGAATTACTTAAGGAGATAAAAGCATACCAAAAGCATTTATGAAGTTGATCAACAACAATTAATGAATATAAAAAGCAACACCAAAAGGTGTTGTTTGTTTGTAACCAAATAAAATATGATAGACTTAATTTAGGTGATAAAATGAAAAATAAAGATGAATTAAAGAAAAAACTAACTCCAATCCAATATCATGTTACTCAGGAAAATGGAACCGAAAGACCATTTGAAAATACATTTTGGGATTATCATGAGGAAGGACTTTATGTTGATATTGTTTCAGGAGAGCCATTATTTACATCAAAAGATAAGTTTGATAGTAGTTGTGGATGGCCAAGTTTCGCTAAACCGATAGAACCATTAACAACAAAATCGGATAAAGCCTTTGGAATGCATCGCACTGAAGTTAGAAGCACTGATGCTGATAGTCATTTGGGACATTTGTTTACTGATGGACCTTTGGAACTTGGCGGATTAAGATATTGTATTAATTCAGCTTCCTTAAGATTTATTCCCTTAAGTAAACTTGAAAAAGAAGGTTATGAAAAATATATTTTATTATTTAATAAATAGGAGAATGTATGGAAAAATATGATGTTGATCCAGAATTATTAATTCTCAAACCTCTAAGATTTTCGAAATATACGAATTCTAGAAGATTTATTGCTAATTTAGTCTTTAAATTATCGATGTTTTTTACCAAACCCAAAAAAGGGATTAAAGAAAAGCGATACCAAATTCATGGATATCAACATCAAAAAGTAAAAGTGTCGCTGTATCAATTAAAAAAACAAGAACAAAAAGTTCCAGGTTTATTATATATCCATGGTGGAGGGTTTCAAATTGGAGGAACACCAGTTCAAGAACGAATTGTCGCTAAAATAATTCTTGAAACCGGATATAAGGTTGTCTATATTAATTATAGACTCATTCCTAAATATCCATTTCCAACAGCATTAGAGGATTGTTATCATGCATTAAATTGGATGAAAGAGCATGCGGATTTCTTAGGAATAGATGAAAAACATTTATTTGTTGCAGGCGAAAGTGCAGGTGGCACTCTTGCAACGGGAGTTGCCTTACTATCAAGAGATCGTAATGGACCGAAAATTGAAAAACAAATGCTTTTATATCCAGTTCTAGATATTCGTCAAAATACAAAATCAATGAAAGCATATTTTGATGCCCCCATGTGGAATGCAAATCTTAATAAAAGTATGTGGAAATTATATTTGAAAAATGGGGATTTTGGGATGCTACAATATGCATCACCAGCATTAGCTGACGTTTCTGGTTTACCTGAGACCTATATTGAAACAGCTGATTATGACTGTTTGAGAGACGAAGGTATTGAGTACGGTAAGAAATTAAGACTTGCGGGTGTAAAAGTTATCGAACATGACACAAAAAAAACAGTCCACGGATACGATGCAGTTTTCTTTAGTCGGCTTGTCAAAAATTTAATGAAACAAAGAATCGCATTTTTAAGAGGTGAAAAACATGGGAAAAATTGATATAAAATCATGGAATCGCAAACAAACCTATTTATTTTTTAGAAATATGGATATGCCTAGATATATGTTGACAGTTGATCTAGATATTACAAATTTTTTAGCTTATATAAAAAGTAAAAAGATTTCATTTTATTTATCTTTTATCTATATTTTAATGAACGAAATCAACCAAATTGAAAATTTTAGATATAGAATTATAGATGGAGAAGTATATTTATTTGATCAAACACATCCTTCATTTACAGATTCAATTAAAAATACAGAGTTATTCAAAATGGTTACAGCAGATTTAGAACCTGAACTTGAAAAGTTTATTGAAGAAGCACAAAAAAAATCAATTGATCAAGGAGATACATTTATTGACTTAATCTCAGAAAAAAGATATGATCTTGTTTATATCACGTCTTTTCCTTGGGCCAAGTATACACAAGTATCTCATGCATTCAACATGAATAAAGAAGATTCTGTTCCAAAACTTTCATGGGGGAAATATGAAAACGAAAATGGAAGAATCAAAATTCCAATATCAATAGAGGTTCACCACGCTTTAGTTGATGGTATTCATGTTGGTACATTCATTCAAAACGTGCAAAATAAATTAAACACATATTAAAAAAGGCATAGCCTTTTTTTTATTAGATATAAAATTCTATCTCCATAATAATTTAATTGTATATATCTTCATTTGCATCATCTCAAACCCTAATTATTAGCTATTACGTAACGTTAATATCAAACAGTTTTTCTCACAATATATTTTTCATATTATTATATGATATTATCATATACATCTTAAAATCTTATGTTATAATGTTCATGTAAGCGCTTTAAAAATTGAAGGGAGATTAACATGAGTGATTTCAAACATTTTGACTACATGGAGAAGCATCGGTACGAACAGATCGTATATTTTTACGACAAAACAACAGGATTAAAAGGGATTACTTGCATTCACAATACAACGTTGGGGCCAGCCCTTGGTGGAACCAGACTTTGGAACTATGCAAGTGAAGAAGCAGCAGTCTTAGATGGTTTAAGACTTGCAAGAGGTATGACTTACAAGGCAGCTGCAGCAGGTTTAAACCTTGGCGGAGGGAAGACAGTTCTCATTGGGGATGCAGATGTAGTTAAAAATGAAGGCTATTTTAGAGCATTAGGGCGCTATGTTCAAAGCTTAAATGGTCGTTACATCACTGCAGAAGACGTAAACACAAGCACAAAAGATATGGATTACGTCAGTATGGAAACAGATTATGTTGTTGGTTTAGAAGGTAAATCAGGAAACCCATCACCGATGACAGCACTTGGTGCATTTCACGGGATTCGTGCAGCTCTTCGATACAAGTTTGAAGATGAAGACATTTCTAAATATTCATTTGCTATTCAAGGCGCCGGACAAACAGGTTATTATTTAATTAAAAAGCTAGTTGAGATGAAAGCAAAGAAAATATATTTTTCTGAACTCAATCAAAAGCATATCAATAGATTAAAGAAAGAACATCCAGATGTTATTAATGTTGCATCAGACGATATTTACGGTCTTGATGTTGACGTTTTTGTACCATGTGCACTTGGTGGATCCTTAAATGATGATACAATTCCTCAAATTAAAGCCAAGATTATTGCAGGTACTGCTAACAATGTTTTACTAGATGAAGATATTCACGGCAATATGATTAAGAACATGGGTATTTTGTATGCACCTGATTTTGTTATTAATGCGGGTGGATTGATTAATGTATACCATGAACTTAAGGAATATAATATTGGTCGTGCAACAAGAGACATTGAAAAGATTTACGACCGTTTATTAGAAATCTTTCATATTGCTGAAAGAGAAAATATTAATACACATTTAGCAGCGAAAGTCTATGCTAAAAAACGTATTGAAACCATTAATAATATTCAAGATAACTATATTAAAAGATAGGGAGTGATATTGTGAAAAAAGGGAAATTAACATTTGATAGTGAAGCATGCAAAGGATGTGAATTATGTGTATCCTTTTGTCCAGTAGAAATCCTATATCTGGATAAAGACAGAATCAATTCTAGTGGATATCACTTAATTTCAGTCAGTGACATGGACAAGTGTATAGGGTGTGCAAATTGTGCAATCGTTTGCCCCGATTCAGTAATCAAGGTGGAGGTGTTTGAGCGTGAGTAAAGTTTTGATGAAAGGTAACGAAGCAATAGCAAGAGCAGCAGTAGCTGCTGGATGCGATGCGTTTTTTGGTTATCCAATTACACCTCAAAATGAAATTCCTGAGTACTTATCAAAGCTTATGAAGGATCATGGAAGAATTTTTGTTCAAGCTGAATCAGAAGTTGCAGCAATTAATATGGTCTATGGTGCTGCTGGTTCTGGTGCTAGAGTTATGACTTCCTCATCCTCTGTTGGAATAGCATTGAAACAAGAAGGTATTAGCTATATTGCTGGTTCCGAATTACCTTGTGTGATCGTTTCTGTAATGAGAGCAGGTCCTGGTCTTGGGGGTATTCAACCTTCTCAAGGTGATTATTTTCAAGCAACTCGCGGTGGTGGCAATGGTGATTATCGTGTGGTTGTTTTAGCGCCCGAATCAATACAGGAAACTGTTGATTTGATGAAACAAGCTTTTGAAATTGCAGATCTTTATCGTAATCCTGTTATGGTACTTGCAGATGGTCTAATTGGGCAAATGATGGAATCTGTTGATCTTGATAAACCAGTCAAAAAGCGCCATATAGAGCCAAAAACCTATGCTGCTATTGGCACTGATTATCATGAAGGAAGAAATATTATTAATAGCCTTGGACTTGATCCAGTTTACTTAGAACAGCATAACTTAGTATTAGAAAGAAAATATAAAGAAATTATCAAACATGAAGTTCAATATGAAATGTATAATATGGATCATGCTGAATATGTCATTGTAGCATATGGTACTGTCGCTCGTATTTCGCGATCTGCAATTGATCAATTAAAAGAACAGAATATTCATGTTGGAATGATTAGACCGATTACATTGTGGCCTTATCCTAAAAAAGCTTTTGACTTGATTCCTAAATCAGTTAAAGGGTTACTCGTTGTTGAAATGAGTTTAGGTCAGATGCTAGATGACGTTCAGATTTCTAACAAAGGCAGATTTAAGATTGCTTTCTATGGTCGTGCAGGTGGCATGGTTCCCGAACCTGAAGAAATTGTTGATGCAATTTTGCATTTTGACGAAAAGGTGGTGGACTAAATGATACGCTACGAAAAAACAAAAGGTCTTACTGATCTTCATACACATTATTGTCCTGGATGTACACATGGTATCCTACATAAACTGGTTGCTGAAGTACTAGATGAACTAGGTGTTCTTGGCAAAACAGTTGGTGTTGCTTCCGTAGGATGTTCTGTCTTCAGCTATGATTATATCAATACTGATTTTCAACAAGTTCCACATGGCAGAGCTTGTGCTGTTGCTACTGGAATTAAACGCGTTTTACCTGATCGTATCGTCTTTACATATCAAGGTGATGGAGATCTTGCCTCAATTGGAATAGCTGAAACGATTCATGCAGCTAATCGTGGTGAAAATATTACAGTGATCATGGCAAATAATGCAACCTATGGTATGACAGGTGGTCAAATGGCACCAACGACATTGATAGGACAAAAAACAACAACTTCTCAAGAAGGTCGTACTATTGCTCAACATGGTAGTCCTATGAAAATTTCAGAAATATTCTCACAAATTGAAGGTGCTGCATACATAGAACGGACATCGATGCACAATATAGCACATATTAATAAAACAAAGAAAGCAATTAAAAAAGCTTTTACTTATCAGATGGAAAACAAAGGATTTACGTTAATTGAAGTTGTTTCAACTTGCCCAGTTAATTGGGGCATGAAACCAAGAGAAGCATTGGATTGGTCAAAAGAACATATGCTACCAATCTTCCCACTTGGTGTCTACAAGGATGTGATGAAATCATGATTCGTACGATTCGTGTTTCCGGTTTTGGTGGTCAAGGTGTCATGCTTACTGGGCAATTACTTGCGCATGCAGCAAATAAGCAAGGACTTTATAGCTTATGGGTACCAACCTATGGTCCTGAAACAAGAGGCGGTACTGCCAATTGTTCTGTTACTATTAGTGATCATCCTATTTATTCACCAGTTTTTCAAAAATCAGATGACTTACTGATCTTTAATGAGCCTTCTTTAACAAAATTTGGAGAAAAAGTTAAACCTGGTGGAAATTTGTTTTATAATTCCTCATTGATTAAACATGAAATTAATAATAAAGGTATCCAGATTTATCCAGTGCCTATGAGTGAACTAGCAATTTCACTTGATAAACCTCAAGTTGCTAACATGGTCATGCTAGGTGCTTATTTGAAGAAAGTTGATATATTTAAAGAAGATGTCATCTTAGAGTCACTAAAATATTTTTTAGGAGAAAAGAAAGCAGGCATGCTACCAGTTAATCAAAAAGCACTTGCTATCGGATCCAAAGCAATATAAGAAATGAAAGATCCAATTTTAATTGGATCTTTTTTTTATGATTGATTAAAATTTGAAACAAGGTTTCTCAAATAAAAGAAGTATGCTATAATAATTTTAAGTTGTAGAAAATAAAAAATGAAGGTGAAAAGATGAAACTTGATTATAAGAAGACGTTTTATATTGGTTTAGCTTTCTTTATTATTACGATATTTTGGCAAACATATGATTCAATTATTACTAAGATTCTCATTGATAAATTTGGTTTGAATCAAACATGGTCTGGTGTTGTGATGGCATTAGATAATGTCTTAGCGTTATTCATGTTACCTTTATTTGGAGCGCTTTCCGATAAATCAAATAGAAAACGTGGTAGACGCACACCCTACATCATCGTTGGTACTGTCGTTGCTGCATTCGCCTTTATGGGATTGTCATACATGGATAATATTCAAACAGCGCGCATCCAAGATACAAGTATCATTCAGAAATATGAAGTTATCCAGGATGCGGAGGTCGATCGTCTTGATTTGGTTTATTGGAATTTAATTATTACTGATATGGCTGATGAAAGACAAGAGGCATTAATAGACGGAACAATTACTCAAGCAAAGTATGACCAATGGGAAGAAAAAGTATTAACACCCATTAGTGATAGAATTGATGAAAGTACCTCTGGGCAGCTTAAAGTGAGCGATCTAGCCTATATTGATGGTCTTTATACAGTATATTTAAGTAGTCTAGCATGGGAAATCACAGTTCTGAACCCGTTGAATTTTATTGTATTTATAGTTGTTTTATTAATTGCATTAATTTTCATGTCAATCTTTAGATCTCCTGCAGTTTCCTTAATGCCAGATGTTACTATGAAACCGTTAAGAAGTAAAGCAAATGCCGTTATTAACCTCATGGGTGCTGCAGCTGGAGTATCTTCTTTGGTGATTTTAACACTATTTGGATTAGGCGGAAAATCTTATGTTGGTTACTCAAGTGCATTTATAGCCGTTGGAGCAATTATGCTCATCGTTCTCGTTATATTCTTGTGGAGAGTAAAAGAACCCAAAATGGTTGAAGAACGTGTTGCTGATGATAAGTTGTGGGGATTCACTGAAAATGAAGAAGAAGAAAGTGCACAAGATGCACACGCTTTATCAAGAGAAAAGAAAATTTCTCTTTACTTGATCTTATTTTCAGTCTTCTTATGGTTCATGGGTTATAATGCTGTAATGACAAAAGTTTCATATTATGCACCTAGTGTACTTCAACTCTCATCGTTTACTTTACCGTTGTTAATTGCTAATGTTACAGCAATTATCGCATTCATTCCGATTGGGATTCTTTCGACAAGATTTGGTAGAAGAAAAACAATTCTATTCGGAATTGTCTTATTAGCCCTTTGTTTCGGTTCAGTATTCTTCTTAAGTAAGGACACAGAATGGATTATGTATATTGTCTTCGGTTTAACAGGTATTGGATGGGCAACAATTAATGTTAACTCCTATCCTATGGTTGTAGAACTTGCTAAAGGTTCAAATGTTGGTAGATATACAGGATACTATTACTCATTTTCGATGGCAGCACAAATCATTACTCCTATATTTTCAGGATTTTTGATGGATACACTCCATCCAACAGTCTTATTCCCATATGCAACAGTTTTCGTATCACTTGCATTTATCACAATGTTCTTTACGAAACATGGTGATTCAAAAGCGGAAAAGAAAACAATTCTTGAAAGTTTTGATGTAGATATGGATTGATAGAAAAAAAAGCACTCAATTTGAGTGCTTATTTTTTTGGTTCAAAGAATTCAAAAACTGTATTGTGATAATGAGATTTAACGAGATCGAATTCAGATTGAGTACGTGCGGCATAACTAATAATTGTTATGCCTTTTTTCATGAATTTATCCAGATATTTATTTGGGAGATCATGGATGCCATAACTGATGAAATCCGGCTTATTAAAGCGATTAAAAAACATTATTTTCAATAGATATTTCATGATAAAATTCATATTTTTATTATCTGAAAAGTATTCGGAAATCTGTCCTCTAATTACTTCTGGATGATGTTTTTTGAACCACCTAACAACTTGCGGATGAAATGAAAATACCGCATATCTTCCTTGATAGTTTTCAAGTGATTTCATGAGCGAAGCACACAATAAATTAACATTTCCAAATGGTTTGAGCTCAATCAGTAAAGGCACATCACCATTCACAAGTTTAAGTGCTTCCTCGAAACGAATCACTTTTTGATCTGTACTTAAAAGTGTTAAATCTTTGATGTCTTCATAAGTTGCTTCAGCAAGCACTCTTGGATCATTACATAACCTTTTAAATGAAAGATCATGAAATGCCATCACTGTGCCATCCTTTAAGACATTTACATCAAGTTCTATAGAATAACCTTTTTCTAATGCTTTTCTATAGGCTAAATAAGAATTTTCAGGAATGGTTCCATCTTTTGAATGTAGACCTCTATGAGCAATTAAATTTTCCCTAATCCATGTTAGATCTTTCATATTACCAGGGTACCAAGCCGTAAATGATCATACCTAAAATTGCTGACATAAGTATAATCTTAATTGGCGATATTTTTTTATAGAATATAGTTACAGTTCCTACAATAACTAAAATGATTAAACCCTTGAAGTTAAATCCTGAAAAATCAAAAATTAGATCATGGAAATCAATATTTGGTAATGCTGCATGAATGATTAAAGCAACTGAAACACTGATAATTAAACCAATAACAACAGGCTTTAAACCTAAGAAGGCTCTATTCACAATCTTACTTTCTAGAAATTTAGAACCAAGACTTGCAATTAAACTGATAATGATGAATGATGGGAGAATAACACCTAATGTTGTTGCTACTGCACCAAATATACCTAATTGATTCATTCCGATGAAGGTTGCCATGTTGACTGCAACTGGTCCAGGAGTAGATTCACTAATTCCAATGAAATCATAGAGAAGCTCTGCAGTGATATATCCATTACCAACTAATTCTGATTGGATAAGTGGAATCATCGCATATCCACCACCAAAAGTAAATAACCCAATCTTAAAGAAAATCCAAAAGAGTTTAAGATATGCTAGAATCATGCTCTTTAGCCTCCTTAAGATGGACGATAGATCCATATATAATTCCTAAAATGCCACCTGCAAGTAAAATGTAGATGACACTAAAAGTTGTTAATAAGGCAGCAATTAATGAAACCACAAGTATCGTTATTGCAAACCAATTAAAATGTATTTTTTTAGATAGTTTCAATGCTGCTTTAAAAATTAAAATTGCAACACCTGCTTGAATACCTTTAAAAGCGTAAGCAACCCAAGTGAGTTCTTTAAATTGAACAATAAATAATGAGATTAAAGAAATAATGATAAAAGAAGGGATAACAACACCAAGTGTTGCAACTACACTCCCTTTAAATCCACCAATCTTATAACCAATAAATGTTGCCGAATTCACAGCAAGAACACCTGGAGTTGATTCAGATATGACAAGAATTTTGAGAATATCATCATCATTTGCCCAATGTTTTTTATCAACGACCTCTTTACGCATGATTGGCATCATTGCATAACCCCCACCAAAAGTTAGGGCTCCAATCTTCAAGAAAGTAGTAAAGAGATCTAGTAAATTATGTTGTTTTTTCATCATGACACCTCACCGAAATATTATAACATAAAAAATGTTTTCATTTAACATTCTATGTTATAATACTTTTGCAAAGGACGGATAGCCGATGAAAAAAATTAAAGTACTCCTTATATTCCTTATATTTACAATCTTACTTGTTGGTTGTGATATAAACAATTTACCAACTGATATAGTTCCACCAACAATAAGCGGAACAAGCGATGTTACCTACTATATAGGTGATGATCAACCTGATTTTTTAGATGGAATTTTAGCAGCTGACATAGTCGATGGAGATGTTACAGCATATATTACTTATGATGTAACTGGTGTTGATTTTACTACACCTGGCGTTTATACGGTAACGTATTCAGTTTCGGATAGTGCAAATAATCGAATTTCAACTTCAATTTCTGTTTCAGTTTTGGAAAGACTAGCAGTCGTAGATTTAATACCACCAGTATTTGGCGGTTTAAATGATATTACCTTTACTATTGGTGATGATCAACCAAACTTCTTAGATGGAATAACAGCTATTGATGCAGTTGATGGAAATGTAACGATGTATATTACTTATGATACAACAACCGTTGATTTTACGATACCCGGTGTTTATACGGTCACATATACAGCTTCAGATGGTTCAGGTAACCTAATCTCAACAACAATATCTATTACAGTCCTTGATTCACAATCTTTAGAAGATGAGACACCCCCTATAATTATTGGTGCGTCTCAACTCAACTATTCAATAGGTGATACACTTCCCGATTTATTAGCAGGTTTATCTGCTAGTGATATAGTTGATGGTGTCTTAACTAATCAAATTACTGTTGATGATAGTCTTGTTAATTACGATACAATAGGTGTTTATGCAATCACATATTCAGTATCAGATGCTGCAGGAAACATATCTTCAATTACAATTAACATTATTGTTCAAGATGAATCAATAATCAGTGACATAGACCATTTGAACATCTATTATTTAAATGATTTTCATGGAGCAATTTTTGAAGATGGATCTCAAATGGGGCTTTCTAAAATCGGAAATCTAATCCTTGATGAAAAAGCTTATCATCCAGAAAACACCTTATTTATTGGTGGTGGAGATTTTTTACAAGGAACATTAATCTCTAATTATTTCGATGGTGCATCAACAATTGATGTCCTAAATCAGATGCAAATGGATGCTTTTACAATAGGTAATCATGAATTCGACTGGGGATTTGACATCATCACTAATTTTAGAGAACCAAGTTCAGATAGCATTCAAGCAGACTTTCCGCTTTTAGGTGCAAACATCTTTTATGATGATGATACACAAACAAGACCTGATAATATAGATGCTTATACGATTATTGAAAAAGGAAATTTAAGAATAGGCATTATAGGAGTTATTGGTTCAGGTTTAGAATCGAGTATTGCAACCTCTAAAGTAACAGGTTATTATTTTGATGATCCTGTTTATTGGACAGCCTATTATGCTGAACAACTTAGAACAATTGAAAATGTTGATGTCGTTTTAGCTGTCATACACGATAATGGTATTTCTTCAGGATATAATCAACAGATGAGTTCCTTAACAGGCGATCAGAGAATTGATGCAGTCTTTAATGGACACAGCCACTCAACGTATGCGCAATATATTACGCGTACTGGAGTAAGACTTCCTTACATTCAATCTGGGTCGAGTGGAACAAATTTAGGAAAAGTGACTTTAGAGTTTGATACATTAAAAAATGTAACGCAAGCATATGCAGAAAATCTTACATCTTCATCTGATTCGAGATTGAACACTAACAATTTAAGTATTGATGCAGTAATAGAGACATATTATAGCCAAGTAGAGCCATTGTTAACAGAAGTGATTATCAAATCAGGAGCTTATATGAGCACGACTGCATTAACATATTATATGGCAGAACTTATAAGAATGGCTTCAGATAGTGATATTGGGTTTCACAATTCTGGTGGAACAAGATCATCAATTGGTTATGATCAAGATATTACTTTGGGAACGCTTTATCAAATATTCCCATTCGATAATGTCGTTAAAACGACTTATCTGACCGGTGCGCAAATTAAAGCTTTTATGAATAGTAGTTATGGTAGCTACTTCAGTACGAGAGTTAATAATATGGTTTTTGAAGACAATGTTTACTATAAAGCAGCAACGAATGATTACGTCTTCGATTCGACAAGCAATCCATTTGTTACAGGTATCAACTCAGAAGATACAGGCATCCTAATTAGAGATGTATTAGAACAAGTCATGAGGAATCAAGCTGAAATCTACGATTATTTCTTACTCACGAATCCTGTTGTTCTAAGTGCATTACCAAATCTTGAATTCGTACTATTTATTGATAAACAGCACCAATTAAGTATATAGACATAAAAAAACGCTTTGTACAGATAACTGCACATCGCGTTTTTATTTTTATATTATTTTTGGTTTTCTAAATTTTAAGAATACAAAGACACCGCCTGCAAGAAGTGCAGTACCTCCAATTGATGAAATCAAGATCACAGGAAGATAGTTAACATCTTCAATCGTTATATCTTGATACATCACATAAGTGGAATTTGCAGCAATTTTAATTGTTTCTCCACCCTTGAATGTAGTAATCATCTGATCATCTGCTTGTTCACCATTGAGGACAAGTACCCACCCGCCATTTGTCGGTAATTTGATTTTCGTACTCTTTGTGTTTGCGTTATGGATAATAAGCATCTTTTCATAGGTGTCATTACTTGCAGTATTTGTTAGTGTATAAGCGATAACACCAGTAACATTTTCATAAACAAACTCTAGATTATTATTGATATCAAGAGCAGTTGTCATCCGCAATGATGGATGAGCTTTTCTGAAAGCAATTAATCCGGTATAATAATTTACCATGTCCATTTGTTCTGCTTTTTGATCCCAACGCAATTGATTAACCGAATCAGGTGATTCGTAGCTGTTATGATCAAAACCTGTACCACTAACAGCTGGTTTTGATCTCATAAATTCATCTCCTGCATGAAGGAATGAAATTCCTTGGGAAAGTAGAACAATCGCATTAGATTGTTTCATCATTTTCGGTAGAAGTTCAAGTTTATCTAATTGTTCTAATGTAATATATAGTTTGTCATGCAATGTATTGTTATCGTGTGCAGTGACATAATTAATTGTTTTCAAAGGTGATGTATGCCAAATCTTCATATTTGATAAGGCCCCTCCATTAATAGCAGGATTATCAATACCACCTACGATTCCGTATTTAACTTTATTGAGATTTTGACTGGTAAACATACCTTGAACAAAACCACCTTCTTCTCTATTAAATACCGAACCTTTAACGCCATCTCTTAAATCATCATTAAATGCAGCGACATCATCCATGAGATGCAGATTTGTCTTTCCGGCTTGCTCAGTTGATGAAAGCGGTGTTGATCCTCCGGTCCATGGTTCTCCATAAACCATGATTGTATCATCTATCTCATGAAGAGCTGTTGTAAGTTCATTCATTGTTTGAATATCATGAAGTCCCATCAAGTCAAATCTAAAACCAGAAATATTATATTCTGTTGCCCAAAATACAACGGATTCAATCATAAATTTGCGCATCATGAAACGCTCAGATGCTGTTTCATTTCCAGTACCTGAACCATTTGAGAAGGCACCTGAAGCTGTTTTTCTGTAGTAATAACCTGGAACAATTAAATTTAAGTTAGAATCAGCTGTTAAACCTGTATGATTATAAACAACATCCATATTGACTCTTATGTTTGCATCACCAAAACCACTGACAACTTGTTTCATTTCTTCAATGCGAACTAATCCATCATAAGGATCAGCAGAATAAGAACCTTCAAGGACATTGAAATTTAATGGCATATAACCCCAATTAAATGAATTATAGCCTGTCGTTCCAATCTTTGATTCATCGAGAACACCAAAATCAAAAAATGGTAATAATTGAACGTGTGTAACACCAAGATCTACTATGTGATCAAATCCAGTGGAAACACCTTCATAAGAAGTACCTGATTCAATCAATCCTAAATATTTTGCACGATTTGCTTCAGAACCAGTCCAACTCATATGAGAAGTAAGATCGCGCACATGTAATTCATAGATGATTGCATCAGTTGCATTTGTCATATTATCGGGACGATCATCATATTCAAATCCAATGGGGTTAGTTTGTGAAAAATCAACGATTAAACCACGTATACCATTAATACCAGAACTTTTAGCATAAGGGTCAATCACTTCATTTGTGTTCGTACCATTTGTGACACTATATGTATAATAAGTACCATGCAAATTACTAAGTACTTCTATATAAAAAGTACCTTTTTCATCTGGAGCCATCACAATCGTGTCAGTCGGAGTATTCGTTCCACCGTAAGAAAGTGGTGTGCCTGTATCATATAAATTTAAAGTCACACTTTGCGATACTGGAGCCCATACTCTAAACGTCGTTTTATTTCCGATGACATAAGCACCTAAATCATCACCTTCATAACCAAAAGAGTTATTAAATGCATCAGAATCGTAAACACCATCAAATGTTATTGTATATGAATTAACATAATCATTACTAAAAGTAGCAGTTACAACATATTTCTTTGAAAAATCTAAATCATTTTCTAGTATAATTGTTCCATCAGTAGAATCAATAACTATTGAATCAATATTTACTAAAACATCGTCAGCAGTAACTGTGATATCAGTTATAGCAAGTTCTTCAGTTGCAGAGAAAGTAATCGTATCCATTTCAGTAAAATAAGCAGATCTGAATTTTGGATAACGATCTGGACCATCTGGGTCATCAATACTATAACCAATACGTGAATCTCCTTCGACAAGATAAATATGCAGGATTCCATCATCGGTTGTTGCAGGGATATCAATGAAGCGGTCTGTATCAACATCCTTTGCTTCCCAAACATTTAGTCTAACAATCATTCCGATTCTTGTTGCACCACTCCAACTTCCATCAAGTGTAAGCTTAGCAACGACCCCACCATAATTAAAAGTGGAAGCGGTATCATCTTCTACAAACGCATAGGATTCACCTTCAGCTGAGGTTGGTTCTGATTGCCATGCCCATAGATTCCATCCTGTATAGTCAGCTGTATATCGATAGTAATGGATATTAACTTCAGTAACTGTTTCGCTTCCTAATACCGTTGTTGATAAGAACAGGAACAATGGCATGATGAAGAGAATAAATAGTAATTTTTTCATTTGTTTCTCCTTTAATATTTCGCTGTTTATTGAATAAAAAACTATAGCAATATGATATCTATATTCATTTTGTAATGTGTTGAGCTAATGCGTTTTCATTTCGACATCATCTTACTATAAAATGATGTAAAAGTAAACAGTAGAGTTTGTAAGATTTGCTTGCATAAAGACACCCTCAATGATAAAATGAAAGTGTTAAAAAATAATTTTATAAGAGGAGAATGAAATGAAAAATAAGTTATTAATTTTGCTTGTTGTTTTTGCATCTATTGTTTTACTTACTGGATGCTCTAAATCAGACCCATTAACAATATGGGTAGGAGCAGAATCAGAAGAATTTTATGTTGAACAAATGGCAACTTATGTTGCAAATTATATAACAGAAAACGGTGAAGATTTTCCATATGACATCAGTGTTAAAGGTGTTGATACGGGAACAGCAGCTGCTACATTTCTAGAAGATAGTGAAGCAGGCGCTGATATTTTTACTGTAGCACATGATAATCTAGGGAAATTAATTACTGGATCTAGTAGTATTGCACCGATTACCGATACAGCATTACTTGCTCAAATTCAAGCAGATAATCCACAAACTTTCCTAAATGTCATTAAGGGTAATGTTGGAGGCACTGAATATACATTTGGCGTTCCATATATTGCTCAATCTTTAGTTTTGTATTATAACAAACAGTTTATCAACGAAATACAAGTGCGAACATGGGAAGGGATTTTAGCTGTAGCAAAAACTGCTAATAAACAAGCGTTATCCTTAACCGGTACAGATGGTTTTAATAACTCGTTCTTACTTTTAGCTAGAAATGCAGTTACAAAAGAAAGCTCATTAAGACTTTATCAAGATGGTCTCATCATGAATAATTATGCTACCGGAGATGATACGCTATCTGTATTAAAATGGGGACAAAGATTTTTTTCAGATGAAAATGGTGCTAAAAGACCTACTGATTCCGGATGGCAAGTTGAATTAAAGAATGAAGAATCATTATCTGTAATTTCAGGTGCATGGCATTTCAATGCAGCACAAGCAGCACTTGGTAGTAATCTAGGTATCGCTGTATTACCTACATTTACCATCACTGCAGAAGATGTTTATGGAGATTTCACAGCGGGAACAGTCATGCAATCAGGTACATTTGCTGATGCTAAGATGTTTGTTATGAAGAAGAATAGTGATAAAGCTGATTATCTACAGGATATTCTAACTTATTTAAGCAGTAAAGAAATGCAAGAAGCATCTTATGATGCAGTAGCAAACTTACCTGCTTATAAGAATGCTTCAACTGAATTTGCATCCATGTCAGGTACTAGCATTGAAGCACAACTTGCAACAGCACAAATCCTGATGTTTGAAAATGGTATTCCTCAACCTTTTGGTTTTGATAATAAATTTAATTTCTACTATTATTCTAAAGGTGGTCCAGAATTGATTCTTGAAATTCTTGAAAATGATGGTAATCGTTTCAATACTGATGCCTCAATTCTTGCTCAAATGCTGATTGTAGAAAATATTTGGAGAACTGGCAATCAAGCATAAGATAGTTCATTACTTGTTATAAATCAAGGAGGGTAGGATGAACAATCAACATAATAACAATCAATCGATGATTTCCTGGATGTTAGAATCAATCCTGAAATTTTTTAAAAGGTTTGCACAGAGGATTTATCATATTTGTAAAAAAATTGTTTGTGGAATCGTAGATTGGTTTGTTAATTTTTATCAAAGATTCTTTAAAGCTAGTATCCCATCAAAGATATCACATCTTGTGATGGGTTATGGTAATTTAGCTCGAAAACAAATTGTTAAAGGTTTATTATACTTATTTATTGAAATAGGATTCTTATTTGTGATGATTACATCACCAATAATTAACAGCACACCTATCGGATTTAAAGCACTCATTAATTTTATTACCTTGGGTACTCTTGAAGGTGATATATTTAATCCAACTGATAATTCGATGCTTATGCTCTTATTCGGTGTTGTTACCTTAGGGATTATTTCAGTGTTTTTTGCAACATACTTTTCAAATATTAAGAGTTCTGTACATTTGGATGATGTTCTCAAATCAGGTAAAAAAGTAGCAACATTTAAAGAAGATCTTGCTGATTTACTTGATAGTAGATTCCATATTACGATGTTGACACCAGCAATTATTGGTATTGTAACGTTCACGTTACTCCCAACAATTTTCATGATTTTAATTGCGTTTACGAATTTTGATTCTCAACATCCCGCAGGACAAGTTTTATTTGACTGGGTAGGATTCCAGAACTTCAAAAATATTTTTGATGGGCAAAGTGAAATATCGGTACGTTTCCTTCCTGTGCTTTCATGGACGATGATTTGGGCGTTTTTTGCAACATTCTCATGCTATATTGCAGGTATTTTACTCGCTTTACTTATTAATAAAAAGACAATTAAAGGGAAAAAGTTATGGAGAACAGTATTTATTATGACCATTGCGATTCCTCAATTTATTTCGTTACTTGCTGTACGTAGTATTTTATCCGAATATGGTCCAATTAATAACTTACTCATGACAGTTGGTCTTGTAAGTGAACCCGTTAAGTTTTTGGGTACTGCAACGAGTGTACTGACAGCACGAATCACTGTAATTGTCATTAACCTTTGGGTTGGTATTCCATTTACGATGCTTATGACAAGTGGTATATTGATGAATGTTCCAGCAGATCTTTATGAAGCAGCAACCATTGATGGAGCAAATAAACGTCAAGCTTTTATGAATATCACGATGCCATATATTGTATTTATTACGACACCTTATTTAATTACATCTTTCGTAGGAAACATCACTAGTTTCAATATTATATATCTGTTGACAGGTGGTGCTCCGACTGTTTCGGGTGGGTATAAAGCCGGAAGCACGGATTTGCTTGTTACGTGGCTTTATAAATTGACCATCGATGAGAACGAGTATAACGTAGGTTCTGTCATTGCGATTTTAACATTTATTCTTACAGCGACAGGAACCTTGATAGCTTATCGAAAGAGTAAAGCTTATAAAGAGGAGGAAACATTCCAATGATGAAAAATACGACTGTGAATGCTCCTAAATTTCAAAGCGTAAAAAAAACAGAAAGAAGATCAACGATTATTGGATATATCACACTTGCTGTGATGTCTATCATATGGTTATATCCCATTGTCTGGATCATTCTTAATGCATTTAGAACTGAATTTAATGATCAGGGACAATTGATTGGTATCGTTGTCTCAAACTATATTCCTAAAGCGTTTGGATTTGATAATTTTACAAATTTATTCAATACAACAAATTTCCCTAAATGGTTTATGAATACATTGTTTGTAGCAACTTTCTCATTTATCATTTCGACATTCATGACGCTTTCAGTTGCATATGTAATGAGTAAACTGAAATTTAATTCAAGAAAAAAATTCTTAAATGTTGCTTTAATCCTTGGATTATTTCCAGGGTTCATGTCAATTATTGCAATCTATTATATTTTAAAAGCAATGAATCTTACACAAACTTTATTCGCATTGATTCTTGTTTATTCAGCAGGTTCAGGTTTGGGTTTCTATGTTGCCAAAGGATTCTTTGACATTATTCCCAATTCGTTACTGGAATCCGCAAGACTGGATGGTGCGACCAATTTCCAAATTTTCTTAAAAATCATTTTACCAATAAGTAAACCAATTATGATCTATACCGCGTTATTGTCATTTACCGGTCCATGGATGGATTTCATTTTCGCCAGGGTGATCTTGGGAGAGACGAACTCCGAAATACATACGGTCGCCGTAGGGCTTTATACGATGCTTTATGGATCACAGTCAACTGTGGATCCCAATAGATTTACAATGTTTGCTGCAGGTAGTGTGATTGTTGCCATTCCAATTGTCGCTTTATTCTTATCGATGCAAAAATATTACATCGAAGGTGTTACATCTGGAGCAGTTAAGGGGTAATTTATGAAAAAGAAACTATATATTATTCTCTTTCTTGTTGTCTTTCTCGTTTTTCTTTCATCATGCACAAAAAAAGAATATATCATTGAGGTAAATGATTCTTTACAGGCACAAATGATTGAGGATAATTATAGTGTTTATTATGAAATTTTTGTTGGTGCGTTTTCGGATAGCGATGGGGATACCATCGGTGATCTTCAAGGGATTATTAACAGATTAGATTATCTAAATGATGGTGATCCTAATTCCGGAAAAAGTTTAGGTATCGATGGTATATGGTTAATGCCAGTCATGAGATCACCAAGCTATCACAAATATGATGTCATCGACTACAAGTCAATTGATAGAGATTATGGAACACTTGATGATTTTGAGGAGTTAGTTGATGAAGCATCACAACGTAATATTGATGTCATTATCGATTTAGTGCTCAATCACACCTCGATTTATAATGATTGGTTTATCGAAGCTAAAAATGCGGTCAAAACGGGTGATATGCAAAATCAATATGTTGAGTATTACACATTAGTTACAGATGCTGAAAAGGAAAGTGGGAAAACATATTATCCTTTTACTGGAGATTATTTCTACGAAGCAAATTTCTCAAGTCAGATGCCAGAACTTAATATGGATAGTGAACTTGTTCGTGCTGAGATTATTGATATTTTGCAATTTTGGCTAGGACTAGGAGTCAAAGGATTTAGATTAGATGCTACCAAGTATGTTTATCTAAACGATACTGAAAAGAATATCGCATTTTGGAATTGGTTTATGGATGTCGTACTAGCCATCAATCCAGATGCATATGTTATCGGTGAAACATGGTCTGCTGATACACAATTAGTTCCGTATTACGAAAATTTCAGTAATTTTGATTTTGGTATGGCTCAAGTTCAAGGAGCAGTAGCTATGACAGCTAATGCTGCTGATAGTGTAAATAGTTATGTGAATTATATGAATTATTATCGCAATTTGGTTACATCTTCCAATAGTGAGGCAATCTTAGCTCCATTCATTTCAAATCACGACATGAATCGGGCAGCCGGTTATTTATCTGTAACGGATTATCGTATGCAGATGGCAGCAAATCTCTATATTTTAACATATGGTTCACCATTCATGTATTATGGTGAAGAAATAGGAATGAAAGGTAGTAGATCAACTGAAAACACTGATGCGAATAGAAGGCTTGCTATGCTTTGGGGTGACAGAGATAAAGTAAGAGATCCAGCTGGTGCAACCTATAGTAGTGATAAGCAAACGAATGGAACAGTAAAAGAACAATTACCAGATGAAAACAGTTTGCTCAATCATTATAAACAGCTAATTATTTTAAGAAACGCAAATCCAGAAATTGCTAGAGGTATCTATGTACCACTCAATTTTGAGGGCAGTAATTATTTTGGAGGATTCTTATCTGTCTATGAGTCCAGCACGGTTGGAGTATTTCACAACACTTCTGAAACACCAATTACAATTGATCTCAATCTTTATACATCGTATCAATTTTCAAATGTCAGAGGATTTGTAGGCAAGGGTGAATCAAGCTTATCAAATCAGACATTAACGCTTGATGGATTAACAAGCGTGGTAATAAAATAACGGTTCCACACAAGAAAAATGGTTAAAAAGTTGCTGAATTATTATCAAAATGATAAAATGAAAGCGCTTAGAAAAAAAATATATTAATAGAGGAGAAAGAAATGAAGAAATTATTATCTATTTTTGTTGTTTTATTTACGGCCTTCGTCCTTGTAGGATGTGTAAGTGGTACAGTGTTACCAGTTGAAGGCAAAGACTTCTATGTTACTGGTAATTTTGCTGGTTGGGGCGATGCTCCAGGCAATGACTTGTATATGATGACAGCAATTGCTCGTAATGACGAAAGAGTTAAATCAATTGTTGATGATCTAAAAGGTGCAACTGCTATTTATATTTTGGAAATCACATTACCTGCTACAGCAGCTGGTTGGGATGTAACTTACAAAATTGATGGTACTGTTACTGTTTTAGATGGCAATCTTACGGTAAAGATTATTCGTACAGATGCTGATGATGTAGTTCCTAACTGGTGGGCACAAAGTCCTGAATCAGGAGAAATAATGAGTATGACTCCTGCTACATTATACATTCCACCATTTGTTGAAGAAAATGTTGACCAAGCTGGTGGTTGGAACGACAATCCAGTAGCTCTTGCAGCTGGTACATATTATGCAGTTTATGCAGAATTTGGAGTTGGCGAAGCTAAAGGTTTAGGTTTGATTGAAGTTTAATCGCTAAAAACCATTAACTCAAAGAATTGACAATAAGCACATGAGCAATCATGTGCTTGTTTTTTTTATGCTTAAAAATCGAAAAATCATTATTTTTAATGTATAAATTCCATAATTTAACATAGTTAACAGCTTTTTAAGTAAAAATGTGATTGTGTAAACGGTGGCATATTCATATCACATCATTTTGTGTTAAAATAATCATGTATAAAAATAAGGAGCGAAAAAAATGACAAATATATTTAGTAATAAAGATTCTTTCAAAAAAGCATTTCTAGAAGGTCTAATGGAGACTGCAAATGTTGAATTGAAAGATTCATCGATATATCAAAGATACACAGTTTTAGCATCTTTATTAGAATCAAGTTTGGATTCAGATTATTTGAAGACTACTGAATATGTTAAAAATAATAACTTGAAGAAAACCATCTATTTTTCGATGGAATTTTTAATGGGAAGACTTATTACCAATAATCTACAAAACAGTGGTTACTACGATACTGTAAAAGAAGCATTTAAAGAATTAGATATAGATTTAAATGAGGTTGAACATTCTGAAGTTGATGCAGGATTAGGTAATGGTGGTTTGGGTAGACTTGCAGCTTGTTTCCTAGATTCTGCTGCATCTTTAGGATTACCATTGTATGGTAATAGTTTGAGATATCAACATGGATTTTTTAAACAGGATATAATTAATCATCATCAAGTTGAACTTCTAGATCCATGGTTAGCAAATCCATTTGTTTGGGAAACAAGAATCGATGAGGAAGCAATCGATATTCCTTTGTTCGGATATGTAGAAAATACAAAACTGATTAACCCAGTATGGATCAAAGCAATTCCTTATGATGTTAAAATTGTAGGCGATCAGAATCATATTGTAACCAAACTCAGATTATGGTCAACTGAACCTTGTGAGAAACATGAACATCATGGTGATGATTATTTAAAAATGGTCAAAGGAATTACTGATACCCTATATCCTGATGATTCCAATGAGTATGGAAAGACATTGAGACTGATGCAATCTTATGTCTTTAGTGCTGCTGGTGTTAAATCAGCAATACTAGAACATCAAAAATTAGGAAGAGATATCAGAAAATTTGCAGATTTCTACACTTTTCAAATCAATGATACCCATCCAACTTTGATTATTCCTGAAATGATGCGTATTTTAATGGATGAAGAAGGCATTGGATACGATGAAGCATGGAGTATTACAACGAAGACATGTGCATTTACAAATCATACGATTTTATCAGAAGCTTTAGAAAAATGGAACATTCAGATTTTTAGAAATCTTTTACCTCGAATTTTTGAAATTGTTGCTGAAATGAATAAGCGTTTCAAACAGGTTTTAGAAGTTGATGGTAGATTTAACCGCGAACAAATGTATTTGATGAGTTTAATTGGTCAAAATCATGTCAGAATGGCTCATATATGCATTTACGGCTCGTTTAGTGTCAATGGAGTTGCTGAACTTCATACGGATATTTTAAAACATCATGAAATGAAATTATTTTATATGTTATATCCAAATAAATTCAATAATAAAACAAACGGAATTACGCATCGAAGATGGCTTATTCATACAAACCATGAGCTAGTTGAAATCTTAGATGAAAAAATTGGAACAGATTGGCGTAAAGATTTAAGAAAACTTGAACTCTTAGACTGGATGCGTCAGGATGAAGATACAAAAGATAAGATACATCATATGAAACTTGCTAAGAAAAAAGCTTTAGCAGATCGTATATACGAACGTCAAGGTGTAAATCTAAATGTCAATAGTATATTTGATATACAAGTCAAACGTCTTCATGAATATAAACGTCAACTACTAAATGTTTTGCATATCATATATGTTTATCAACGTCTGAAAAATGACCTTGAATTTAAAGCGAACTATTACCCACACTCATTTATTTTTGGTGGTAAAGCAGCACCAAGTTATCAAATGGCTAAATCAATCATTGAATTAATTGATAAGGTTGGAGAAGTTGTTAACAAAGATCCAGATACAAACAAGCATCTCAAAGTGGTTTTTGTCCGAAATTATAATGTAACTTATGCTGAATACATTATGCCTGCTGCAGATTTATCTGAACAGATATCAACTGCAACAAAAGAAGCAAGTGGTACTGGTAACATGAAATTTATGATGAACGGTGCGATTACCATAGGTACAATGGATGGTGCTAATGTGGAAATTGTTGAAAAAGCGGGAATTAATAATGAGGTTATTTTCGGTCTTTCAGCAGAAGAAGTAACTCAACTATATGCAACAAATGGCTATAAGCCAAGAGAGATATATGAGCAAGATCAAAGATTAAAGGATGTATTTAAGTTTGTTAGAAACTCACATGCAAATCCTCAACACTTTGACTATATTCTCAATGCATTATTAAATAGCGATTATTTCTTTGTTTTAAAGGATTTTGATGCTTATGTACAGGCGCATGAAAAAGCAAATGAAGCTTACAAAAATCGCAAATTATGGTTATCTATGTCAATCGCAAATATTGCTCACTCTGGTTTCTTTACATCAGATCGTACGATTACACAATATAATAATGAATTGTGGAAACTTAAGAAGATAAGTTATTAAGGAGTTTTTAATGGCTCAACAAACAGATTTGAAATTAAGATCAAATATAATATATCAAATCTTTCCAAGGCAACATTCTAATAAACAAAATTTCGAAGGTGTGAAAGATGATTTAGATAGAATACAAGCACTAGGTGTTGATGTTCTGTATTTTCTGCCTATTCATCCAATAGGAAAGTTAGCAAGAAAAGGCAATGAAGGTAGTCCATATTCAATTATTGATTATTATGCTATTCATGAGTCTTTAGGGACCTTAGATGATTTTAAATCTTTGATTAATGAAGCTCACCAGCGCGGGATGAAGGTTATGATCGATATTGTATTCAATCATACATCTAGGGATTCAAAGCTTGTCAATGAAAAACCAGATTGGTTTTATAAAAATGAAAAAGGTGATTTTGCAAATCGAATTGGAGATTGGAGTGATATCACTGATTTTGATTTTAGAAAACGACCTGTTTGGGATTATTTAATTGATGTGCTCATTTATTGGGCAAAAATAGTTGATGGTTTTAGATGTGATGTAGCACCATTATTACCCATTGAATTTTGGAAAGAAGCTAGAGATAAAGTTGGTAAAATAAATCCAAATTTGATTTGGTTGACTGAATCTGTTGAATATGGATTTATTAAATATCTACGTGATCATGGATTTGATTGTTCTAGTGATTCACAAATGTATGAAGCATTTGATATTTGTTATGATTATGATATATCCAGTTTTATGGATGAATACCTTAAAGATGGTAAAAAATTATCTAGATGGCTAGAAGAAATATTTAGACAAGAAGTCATTTATCCTAAAAACTATATCAAACTGAGAGGTTTTGAAAATCATGATCAACAAAGATTAAGAAGTAAAACTAGAAATCATGAACATTTTATACAGATGATTGCACTGATGTTTTTCCTTAAAGGGTCAACGATGCTTTATGGAGGAATGGAACACGAAATTAGTCATTTGCCTAACCTCTTTGAAAATGATTTGATATTATGGGATAAAAAACATTCAATTGAACCTTTAATCCAAAGATTATCTAAGATAAAAAAACAAAATATATTTACAGAAGGAAATGTTAATCTTCTCCATAATGTTGATGTCGCAGTCTTATCTTACACATATAAAAATCAATTTTTAGTAGGTATCTTCAACTTGGAAAATAAACAACAGATAAATGTTCCTCTTTCTGATGGAGTTTATAAAAACTTGCTCAACAATGAGAAAATTACAGTATCTAATGGTAAAATAGAGTTAGATAATTATCCTGTGATGATTGAAACTACAAAGGAAAAAGAAAAATGAGAATTTTTATTGACGGTTTGAATCTACTACGTATTGAAAGTAATGAATATATTAATCAAATCGAGCTTGAACATAACAAAGTAAACTGGTTAAAAAACGAAGGTTTTAATCAGTTTTTTTCGACTGAAAAGCCAATTAAACTTCATTACAACGACGTTATAACAGTCAATAATCAAAACTACCCATTAGAAATTGGAATTGTAACTTTAACAAAGGAATTTGAAAAGAAATTTAGATATTCAGGAAAACTTGGCTATGAATATCATCCAGATTATACAGATTTCGCTCTATTTTCTCCTGTCGCGAAAGAAATATTTGTCGTTGTTGGAGGAATATCGTATCCCATGCAATATAAAGAACCTGTATGGAATGCCCGATTAGATGGAAATCTAGATGGAGAAAGCTATGCTTACCACATTCGACTTGTAAATGAATTCAAGATGGTCAGAGATCCATATGCTACTTCAACAACCTCTGATGAAAATATCATCATTAATTGGGATAAGACAATTCCTATCATCAAAACACCAATAAAAGTAAAGAATTATGTAGATACTGTTATTTATGAAGGGCATGTTAGGGATTTAACTATCAATTTGGATGTTGAATCAAAAGGTGTGTTTGAAGGTTTAGTTGAAAAAAGTAAAACATTAAAAAGCACGGTTCTTCAATATATCAAAAGACTGGGTATGACACATTTGCAACTTCTTCCTGTTTATGATTTTGAAGGTACTGATGAAACGAATAAAGATGAATACTATAATTGGGGATACAATCCAAGCCAATATTTTTGTGTTGAAGGATGGTTTGCTAAAAATCCAATGGACCCATATGATCGCATAAATGGGTTAAAAAAAGTAATAAACCACGCACATGAATTAAAGCTTGGTATTAATATGGATGTCGTTTATAATCATGTTCACAATCATTTAACTTTCCCATATGATGATATTGTTCCTGGATATTTCTATAGACATGACACCAACCATAAAATGACTCATTCATCATATTTGGACAATGATCTAGAAACAAGAAATTATATGGTCAGAAAGCTGATCATCGATAGTTTGATTCACTATGCAACTGCGTATCAAATGGACGGCTTTAGATTTGACTTAATGGGACTTTTAGATATTGAAACAATGTTAGAAATAGATAAAGCTTTAAGAAAGATTAATCCAAATATCATGCTTTATGGTGAAGGATGGAACATGCCAAATGAAGTTCCTGTTAAACAACGTTCCAATATGTATAATAATGGTCATTTTATGACTGTAGCCCACTTTAATGATTTTTATCGCAATACTATGAAGGGTGAAATGCATAGTTCTAATTTGGGTTATGCAATGGGGAATTCTCACCTAACAATAAAAGCAATGGATGCGATTATTGGATCACCAAACATTTTTCATTCCCCTAATCAAACAATTAACTATATTGAATGTCACGATAATCTTACTTTTTATGATAAAATGCTCCTTTCTTGTGGTTATGAGAATCCCGAATTTAAGGTTTGTCAGGATTTTGCAAATCATGTAGTTGCAGTTTCTCAGGGTATTCCTTTTTATCATGCTGGACAAGAATTTTATCGTTCAAAAAAAGGAATTGAAAATTCCTATAATAGTCCAGATGAAATTAATCAGATACATTGGCATATCAATGAAGAAGGAGTTAGAAAACTCAAGCAACTATTAAAGATTAGAAAAAAATATGCACTTTATCGTCAGACAAGTTATAATGCAAGTGTAACGATTAGTAAAAAGGATCAATTAGTTATCTATAAATTAGAAAGTAATCGAGAAATCTTGATTCACTATATCAAAAATTACTTTGATATTGAGAAGTTACCACTCAATGATGGAACACTCATTTTCCCCTCACAAAAAGTACTTACCGTGGAAAATTGTATCATTGTTGATAAACCAGGTATTTACATTATCCATATTAAAAAATAAAGGAGGTATTCCATGCAAGTTATTTCAGATTTTGATGTTAACGAGTTTTTACTAGGAAGATCATTCAACTTACATAAGTTCATGGGTGCACACTTATTAAAAGATAAAAAAGGTAATGTGACAGCAACTCAATTTACTGTTTATGCACCTAATGCGCATGAAGTAAGATTAATTTCTGACTTCAATGATTATGAAGGATGGAAACATGTATTAACCAAAATTCACCATTTAGGTATTTTTAGAATTGAAATTCCGGGTAATCTTGAATGGGCGACTTATAAGTATGAAATTCATTCAAATAATGGTCGAGTGATTTATAAAGCTGATCCTTTTGGATTTTTTGCTGAAGTTAGACCGCAGACTGCATCTAAGGTCTGTGAACTTAATGGATATCCATGGAGTGATCAAGATTGGATTAAAAACAAAAGAAAAAGCTACCAGGAGCCTTTATTAATCTATGAGGTTCACTTAGGGTCTTGGAGAAGAAAATACGGTCAATTTAAGCCATATAATGAGATTGTTGATGAACTCATTAGTTATGTGGTTGATCAGGGGTTCACACATGTTGAATTAATGCCAGTATATGAATACCCTTTAGATGATTCATGGGGATACCAAGGCACAGGATATTTTGCTGCAACATCACGTTTTGGTGTACCTAAAGATTTTATGTATTTAATCGATCGGATGCACCAAGCTGGTATTGGAATCTTTATGGATTGGGTTTTAGGCCACATCTGCAAAGATGCCCACGGTCTATCATTTTTTGATGGGACACCACTTTATGAATTTAACGATAGTGAACGTAGAGAAAATGTGACATGGGGGACGAATAATCTAGATTTTTCAAAAGGAATCACACGAAGTTTTATGCTGTCTGCTTTAACTTTTTGGATGGATTATTTTCATGTTGATGGATACAGGATTGATGCTGTTTCATATTTGATTTATTATTTGGGAAATAAGCAAAATGGTGTTAATCAAGATGCAATCAATTTTATTAGACAAGCAAGCTTCCATTTATTTGGAAAAGATGATAGAGTGTTGTTTATGGCAGAGGATTCCACAGACTTTCCTTATGTTACACATCCAGTAGACACTGGAGGGATGGGATTTAATTACAAATGGAATATGGGCTTTATGAATGATGTTTTAAGATATTTTAAAGAAGACCCTATTCACCGTAAATACCATCATGATAAAATCACATTTGGACTAGTTTATGCCTTTAATGAGCAATTTATATTACCATTTTCACATGATGAAGTTGTTCACATGAAAGGGAGTCTTGTCAATAAAATGCCTGGAGATTATTTCCAAAAAATGGCAAATTGGAGATTGTTACTCACCTTATGGATGACACATCCTGGTAAAAAATTATTATTTATGGGACAAGAATTTGCTTCATTTAGTGAATGGGCATTCCAAAAAGAATTAGATTGGAATTTATTTGATTTTCCTGCTCACCAAAAAGCGAATCGGTTTTTTAAAGATTTAGTGCAGGTTTATAAGCATCACGATGCATTATTCAAGTATGATCATTTTCCAAAAGGTTTTGAGTGGTCAGTGCCTGATGATAAAGACCAAAGCGTTTTTGCCTATATAAGAAGAAGTGATCAAGAAACCTTAGTTATTATTTTAAATATGACACCTAATGTACACGAATCTTATGAAATTGGCGTTCCATTTGCGGGTATTTATGAAGAGCTACTAAATAGCGATAAAGAAATCTATTTTGGTAGTGATCAATTTAATGGAGTTCCACTGAAAGCAGTTAAAGGTAAGAAAAATCAATTTGACTTTATCATAAAACCTAAATTAGGACCACTTTCAGGAATGATTTTAAGATATAAAAAATAGCACTTCATCAGGAGTGCTTTTCTTTTATTTAGTCGTTTCTCTTTCAATAAGTTTGACATCGATAATATCATGCAGATTTTCCAGTTCAACACCACGAATCAATCTAGTTAAGTTGATAAAAGATTGTTTTCCCATGAAGTTGACTGATTGATGAATTGTTGTTATTGAAGGTTTGACCCATTTACAAAACGGTGTATCATCATAGCCAATCAATGAGACGTCTTCTGGAACTCGTCTACCAAGTCTCTGCAAAATATTTAAAGTTGCGAAAGCTAAAGTATCAGAGAAGGCGAACACGGCATCAACTTGTGGATTATTTTTTAATATTTCTTCAATGAGTTTAATATCAGGATTGATTAAATCAAAATCGAAGATATCAGCAAACAATCCATAAGGTTTGATTTCATTAATAAAGCCAATCGTACGTTCCATTGTAGTGAGTAAAAATGAAGGGCCTCTAAAAACTAAAATATTTTTTGCTCCAGTTTCAATTAACTTTCTAGCTGCAAGTGCACCACCCTTAACATTATCAGAAGTGATTGATGGAATATTTTCATCTAAAATGTGATCAACTGTAACAACAGGTATATCTAATTCAGCAAGTTTATCTGTATTCGAAAAATTTGAAGCAATAATTAACCCCTCGATATTATATTGTTCAAAGAACTTAAGGTATTCAAATTCACGATCAGAATCATCTTGAGTATGACAAAACATAATTTTATAGCCGTATGCAGCCGCTTGTGACTCAATACCTTCTAAGAGTTCACCATAAAATGTAGGTCCAATGTGTGGAACAATAACACCAATAATTTTTGAGCTGTGATTGGTCAAGCTACGTGCGAGTTGACTCGGAACAAATTTTAATTCTTCAATGATTTTATTGACTAGAATTTTAGTGTCTTCATGCACATATCCTTTTTGATTGATCACTCTTGAGACAGTAGATACGCTAACATTAGCCTTTTTTGCTACATCCCTAATTGTTGATTTCATAAAGTACCACTCCTTTTGAAGCATAATTATTGACTTGTTTCTATCATGATTGTATCATGAAGTAATTTTTTTCCATAAAAAAATAGTTTAAAATCCTAATTATCAACAAAAATCAATATGAAACAATAATTGTATAATTATCATCCACATTATTAACATCCTAATATTTTTGAAAATATGAAACCGCTAACATTATTTTTAGCTGTGGTATCTATGATACAATGATTATGAAAAGGAGTACTCATGAAAATTAAAAAATGGTGGATGGAAAGCGTTGGTTATCAAATCTATCCGAAAAGTTTTTATGACTCCAATAATGATGGTATCGGTGACTTAATCGGGATTTATGAAAAACTTGATTATTTAGCATCATTAGGAGTGAATTTAATATGGATTTGTCCTTTTTATGACTCACCGATGGATGATCAAGGTTATGATGTTCGTAATTTTTTTGATGTATCTGAAGAATTTGGAACGATGGAAGATGTAAAGAAACTTATTGAAAAAGCACACCAACTAGGAATGAAGGTAATTTTAGATTATGTGCTTAATCATACATCAGATGAACATCCATGGTTTATTGAATCTCGAAAATCAAAAGATAATCCTTACAGGGATTATTATATTTGGCACGATGGTCAAATAAAAAACGGCATTAAAGTAGAACCTACGAATTGGGGATCATTTTTTGGCGGAAGTTGCTGGAAATATGATGAACCATCAGATAGTTATTATATGAAGATATTTTCTGACAAAATGCCTGATTTGAATTGGGAAAATGAAAAAGTTCGACAGGAATTGATTCAAGTCGGTCAAAAATGGTTAGATATGGGTATTGATGGGTTTAGATTAGATGCAATATCTCACCTAGATCGTGCTGAATTTAAAGATATTGAAAATACAAAAGATGAATATCCTTTAGACTGGCACAAGTTTTCAAATTTACCAAAAGTACACGATTATTTGAAAGAACTTAATCAAAAATTGTTTTCTAAATCAGATTGTCTAACGATAGGTGAAGTAGGTGGCGAAGCCTCTATAGCATCAGGATTAAAATATGCAACATTTGATTCTAATGAATTATCAATGGTCTTTAATTTTGATCATAACTGGTGTAATAATATCGATGATGTATTAAGCACGAAGAAACTGGTTACTGATGTTGTTAAATTGAAATCAGTATTCAATAAATGGCAAACAGCATTTAAAGACAAAGGCTGGTTACCTCTTAATTGGCTGAATCACGATCAACCCAGACTGATGAGTCACTATGGAAACCACAAATATCCCCTAGAATCCGGTAAAATGTTAGCCACTGTTATTCATATGATGAGAGGTACACCTTTTATCTATCAGGGTGAAGAAATTGGAATGACCAATTTTCTATTCGAAGATGCAGATCAATTCAAGGACGTTTCCAGTATAAATGCATATCACAGGTATTTATTAGAAGATCCTAATCCAGTATTAGCACTAAAAAAAGCAGCGTTGAAATCACGCGATAACCCAAGAACTCCCATGCAATGGTCTAAAAGATTTAATGCAGGTTTTTCATGGGGAAAACCATGGATGCCTGTTAACTATAACTATAAAAGAATAAACGTTGAAAAGAATCTAAAAAATCAGAATTCATTGTGGTATCACTATCAAAAATTGATACAATTAAGAAGATTTTCAGAATATCATGATATTATCACATATGGAAAATTTAAAATGATTGATATGCAAGATGAAAATCTATTGAACTATTTACGCTATGATGCTAGTGATATGCTCTTAGTCATTAATTCATTTTCATCAAAGATGATAGAATATGAAATTTCGTCATATCACATCATAAATACAATTATTTCAAATTATAAAAAACAATCAATTAAGAATGGCAAGATTATACTCAAACCTTTTGAATCGATTGTATTCAAAGTGAAGGAGAAATTATGAGAAAAACAGGAATATTATTGCACATCTCAAGTTTACCCAGTCCATATGGCATTGGTACTTATGGCAAGGAAGCTTATCGCTTCGTTGATTTTTTAGAAAAAAGTGATCAATCATATTGGCAACTTTTACCACTTGGACCTACATCATATGGTGATTCACCCTACCAAACTTTTTCTGCATTTGCAAATAACCCCTACTTAATTGATTTAGAAGAACTTGTTAAAGAAAAATTATTGAGAAAAAGTGAAATAGTAGCAACATTTATATCTCCTAGATTTGTAGATTATAAAGAACTTTATGAAGAAAGATTTATTATGCTCAAGAAAGCTTTTAATCGTTTTGATTTGTTAGATAAGAACTACTTGAATTTTATTGACTTGAATAAAAAATGGTTAAACGATTATGCCCTTTTTATGGCAATTAAAGTGAAACATAATGGTGCTTCATGGCTTTCATGGAGTGATGATTTGAGATTGAGAGAACCAAATGCACTTGCTCTATATCAAAAAATGTTAAATGAGGATGTTGAATTTTATAAATTTTTACAATATAAATCAGCTGATCAATGGCTAAAATTAAAGAAATATGCAAATGATAAAAGAATCATGATTATTGGCGATATGCCTATCTATGTTTCATATGATAGTAGTGATGTATGGGCTAATCCACAATATTTTGATTTATATCCTAACAGATTACCAATACATATTGCTGGTGTTCCACCTGATAATTATTCAAGTGATGGGCAATTGTGGGGGAATCCCCTCTATAATTGGGAAGAACTTGAAAAAAATGAATATGAATGGTGGGTTGATCGCGTCAAAGCATCAATGGAAATATTTGACATGATACGGATTGATCATTTCATAGGATTCCAAAATTTCTTTAGCATTCAAAGTGATCAAAAAACAGCAAAGAATGGTGAATGGAAAAAAGGTCCTGGCATCAAATTATTTAACGTAATAAAACAAAAATTAGGCGAAGTTAATATCATTGCTGAAGATTTAGGTGTTGTGACTGAAGAAGTTAGAAAATTACTTAAAGAAACTGGATTTCCTGGCATGAAATTGCTCCAGTTCGCATTTGATTCCAGTGAATCAAACGAATATATTCCCTACCTATACACAAAAAATGTGATTGCATATACAGGAACCCATGATAATCCAACGACGCTTTCATGGTTAAATACGCTTCCTGAAAGTGATTTGAGATACTGCTTAAAATATATTAATCATTCAGGTAATCAAAACAAAGTTGATAGTTTGATTAAAGCAACACTGTCATGTATCGCGGATACAACAATCATTCCTATGCAGGATTACTTGCATTTGGGAGATGAGGGTAGAATGAATAAACCTTCAACAACGGGAAATAATTGGCGTTGGAGATTATTGAAATCTGATCTAAATATTAAATTATTAACAAAGATTAAAGATATGGCAAATTTATACGGTAGAGGAAAAACAAAGGATAGTTAAACTATCCTTTTTCAGTTTTAAATATCTTAAGAGTCTATTGACTTTCTGTATTAAAGGGTTTTTATCCTGTCTTGTAAATAAACTGATTGTTTTTATTGAATTAGTTTTAACACAAATGAAAAAAGTTACAACACCTTCATATAAAAATAATGATGTAAACGTTATCATCGATGTGATTTTGTGTAAAATGCTTTGAGGTTCAAAAAATATTTAATAATGAATTGACAATGAGTCGAAAATGACTTATAATAACATTGCTGAAATAAGGAGGATATAGACATGATATTTGAGCGTATTAAGGAAATGATTGTAGAAGAACTTAATGTTCCTGAGGAAAAAATTACTATGGAAGCAAGACTTGCGGAAGATCTCGGTGCCGACTCAATTGACGCAGTTGAGCTAATTATGAACATCGAAGATGAGTTCGAAATTCAAGTCAGCGACGAAGAAGCACAAAACATTAAAACTGTTGGTGACTTGGTTAAGTACGTTGAAGCTTTAAAATAATACAAAAAGGGAATCGAAATTCCCTTTTTTTGTTTTAAAATCTTCTTTTTTTATATATAATGGGTATAGCATCGAAAGAAGGTACATATATGATGTATTATAATTTTAAAGAAATTGAAAAGAAATGGCAATCTTATTGGTTTGAGCAAAAACTGTTCAAAACTCAAGAAAACAGACTTAAAGAAAAATTTTATGTGCTTGATATGTTTCCATATCCAAGCTCGAGTGGTTTGCATGTAGGTCATATTGAAAATTACACAGCTACGGATATCATCTCTAGATTTAAGCGCATGCAAGGATATAACGTCTTACACCCTATGGGATGGGACGCTTTTGGTTTGCCTGCTGAACAATATGCATTATCAACAGGAAAAGATCCTAGAAGTTTCACTTATCAGAATATCGCCAATTATAAAAGACAAATTATAGAGTCTGGTAAAGGTATCGACTGGGATAGAGAACTAGCGACATCTGATCCTAATTATTATAAATGGACACAATGGATTTTCAAGAAAATGTATGAACATGGGTTAGCTGTACTTAAAGATGTTGAAGTCAATTGGTGTGAAGGCTTAGGTACGGTACTTGCAAATGATGAAATTGAACTTGTTGATGGAAGAATGGTCTCTGAAAGAGGTAACTATCCTGTCGTTAAAAGAGCAATGCGTCAATGGGTCCTTAGAATAACAGCTTACGCAGATCGCTTACTTGATGATTTGGATACAATTGATTGGCCAGATCATTTGAAGGAAATGCAACGTAATTGGATTGGTAAAAGTATTGGATCGATGATGACATTTAAAGTTGATCAAAGTAAAGAGTCTTTTGATGTGTTTACAACAAGACCTGATACTATTTATGGGGCAACGTACTGTGTGCTTGCACCTGAACATCCGCTTGTTTTGCATATTACATCTGAAGATGAACTTAAACAAGTAAAAGAATATATTGAACAAACAAAACAAAAAAATGAAATTGATCGCTCAATGGACAAGACAAAAACAGGTGTATTTACTGGATCCTACGCGATTAATCCCTTAAATCATAAAAAAGTACCTATCTGGATTGCAGATTATGTTTTACCACAATATGGAACCGGAGCTGTAATGGCTGTTCCTGCTCATGATGAAAGAGACTTTGAATTTGCTCAAATTCATGGACTTGATATCGTTGAAGTTGTACAAGGTGAATCTGATGGTGCTTTTGTTGGTGATGGTATCCACTTCAATAGTGGGATTATTGATGGCTTAGATAATGAAGAAGCAAAAATCAAAATTACTGAATATTTAGAAAAAACGAATCAAGGTTATGGTCATAGCACTTATAAATTAAGAGACTGGGTCTTTTCAAGACAAAGATATTGGGGAGAACCTTTTCCAGTAATTTATGATGAAGATGATAATATGCATATCTTAGATGATAAAGATCTTCCTTTAGAATTACCTACCCTAAAAAATATTAGACCAAGTGGTACTGGAGAAAGTCCATTAGCAAATGCTCATGACTGGCTTCATGTCAATTACAACGGCATTTCTGGTAGAAGAGATACCAATACCATGCCTCAACTTGCAGGCAGCTCTTGGTACTTCATTGGTTATATTTTGAAAAATCATTTAGGAATGATTCCTCTTGATTCTGAAGAAGCAAAGAAGGTTTTAGATAAATGGTTACCAGTTGATGTTTATGTAGGCGGTGCAGAACACGCTGTTGGACATCTCTTATATTCTCGGTTTTGGACAAAGTTCTTATATGATTTAGGTTTAGTATCTGTCAAAGAACCCTTTAAAAAGTATTTTAATCAAGGGATGATTTTAGGTAGCGATCATTCTAAAATGAGCAAATCTAAGGGCAATGTCGTCAATCCTGATGATGTTTATGAATCACACGGTGCTGATTCATTACGTTTATATGAAATGTTTATGGGACCATTAGAAGCAGAAAAACCATGGAATACAGATAGTTTAAACGGTTCAAAGAAATTTTTAGATCGTGTTTGGAGAATGTTTGAATTTCCGATTGTTAAAGATGAAGTTCTTGATTTAAGAATTAGCTATCATCAAACGATTAAGAAAGTAACTGAGGATTACGATAAGCTTGCATTTAATACAGCAATCAGTCAAATGATGATTTTTGTCAATGATGTCTATAAGAATCAAAGAATAAGTAAAGATATGGCTCGAGGGTTCCTAAAACTCTTAAATCCAGTTTGTCCTCACATCACTGAAGAAATAAATAAAGAAATGCTTAAACAAAATGAAGAGCTCATCTACTCAGATTGGCCACAATACAATGAACTTTATTTAATTGTCGATGAAGTTGAAATTGTTGTTCAGGTCAATGGGAAACTGAGAGCGCGTTTTACCGCTGCTTACGATGAAGAACAAGAAGTTATTAAGAAAGAAGCACTCAGCCATGACAATGTTGTTAAGCATTTAGAAGGCTTAACCATTAGAAAAGTTGTTGTTATACCAAACAAGCTTGTCAATATTGTTGCTAACTAATTTGAATGTACCTCGTGAATTAATTTTTGCGAGGTATTTTTTTATCATCAAAAAAAAGTGTAAAATAAGAATAGACCAATAAAAATGGCACTATCTTTGTATATTATGCGTAAGGGGAAACTATGGACAACATACATGTGATTATTGAAGAACTTAAGAAAAGAGACTACTCGTCTTTTGATACGTTCTATGATTTGACAAAAAATCAAGTATTCTATGCAATCATTAATATCATTAAAGATCATTCGTTAGCGGAAGACTTAATGCAAGATACCTATGTCAAGTTTTTAGAAAAAATTAATGATTACAAATCAAACTCTAATCCTTATGCTTATCTATCAACAATTGGCAGAAACTTAGCAATTAACATGTATAACAAGAGGAAAAGAGAAATTGTTTCAGAGGAAATATTTGAGACAATTGCTGCACCAGAAGTTGAAGAACCAAATGATGAGATCTTTAAAATTCTCGATCTCCTAGATCCAATCGAAAAAGAAATCGTCACACTTCATGTCATAAATGATTTAAAATTTAGAGAAATTGCACCTATCGTGGATAAGCCATTAGGAACAGTCTTATGGATATATAATAAAGCAATTAAAAAACTTAGAGAAAGGGCGGATGACTTCATATGAAAAGAAAAACACTATTACAATTAATTAAAACTAAATCACAAGAAGTTGAAATTAAGGATTTATCTCAATCAATTTTAGATAAAGTCCGTCTTTTACCTCAAGCTGAAGTTATTACAGCTCCAAAGAAAAGATTCTCTTATAAACCAGTATTTGCGATGACGTTATCAGTTATGACTGCAACACTTGCTTTCTTTATCTTTTATCAACCTGGATCAACACAAGTTCCTATCATTGAAGATGTCAACCAAGTCATGGCTGTATCTCTTGTTTCAGCAGCAAGTCTTGTTGATTATACTGATGAAACAATTGCAGATAATGATTCTGTCAATATGGCACTTGGATATTTTACTTTGGATGTAGCTGAACAACCACTGATAGATAATGAAATTGATACTGTTTCCCAATATCTAGGTATGATGGAAAGATTACTCAATAGTGATGAGAATTTTGATTATGAATTTGATACTACAGATCCCAATGGTTTTGCACATCACTTGAGTTTTAAGACAAAAGACTTACTTGATCAAGAAACTAATTATACCTTTAATTATAATCAAATCAATGTTGCTAAAGATAACTTATATACAATTGAAGGTTCTTTAATCATCGGTGATCAAACGTATACAATTACGGGACAAGGCGATATAAAGAATCCTAAAATCTTTCAATTACGAATTTTAAGTGATGAACATAATTATATTGATATCAAGTATGAAATTAGTTCATTAGTAAATCGTTACCAAATAAATGTTACAGAAAATGATATGCTAATTCAAACAGCGAATCTAGCTGTTAAACAGGAAAACAACCAAAGATCAGTATACTTAGATTTCGTTTCTGGTAATGCAACAGGTTCTTACATGTTTCAAGTTGAAAACATTATTGGTCAGGGCAAACAAATGAAAATTTCATACTATATTTCAAAAACAACATCAGAATCAGGTCAAATCGAAGTTCAAGTAGATCAAACTGGAGCTGATGCGAGATATACAATTACTGTAGAACCCAAAGGTAGAGAGCCATTTGTCGTTGAGCGTGGTAGAGGTACAAATGATACGAATGGTAGGCCTGGAAAAGGCGGTTCTGGAGTATAAATAAAAAAAACTTATATATTTACCAATAAAAATGAAGTTAAGTTTGTATGTTAAGTGTAAAAGGAGGATTTAAAAATGAAAAAATTAACTTATGTATTAAGCTTTGTATTTGTTTTAGCAACAGTTTTAGTTGTTGTAGGTTGTACTGAATCTAGCGTTTCAGCATCAACAAATGATACTTATGTAACCTTAGATATAAATCCAAGTATTGAACTTATCGTTTCACCAAAGGAAATTGTAATCTATGCAAATCCATTGAATGAAGATGGAGAAATTTTATTAGAAAATTTGGATTTGATTGGATTGCCTCTTAGCGAAGCAACTGATTTGATTATTGCAGAAGCAATTATTTTAGGATTCATCGATGTAGACTCTGAAGAAGTTTTTGTCAGTGTATCAGCAATATCAAATGATCCAGAAATTGGCGATAGAATTCGTGATCGCTTGAAAGAACATATCAATGATGCTTTCTTAAATCGTGCAATGATGGGTAGAGCACAAGATAAAGGATTCACACCTGAGTTTACTGCAGAAGCAGAAAGTTATGGAGTTACTCCTCGATTCTTATTCCTAGCTAAATCAGCAACCTTAGTTGATGATACATTAACTCTTGAAGATGCATTAGCATTGCCACAAGCTGACTTACTAGAAATGTTAGAAACAGCTAAACAGGCAAATAGAGAAGTTGCACAAGCACTTAAAGATGAATTTTTCGCAGCAAGACAACTTATCTTCGATGAATATTTACCACAGATTCAAGATTTAGAAGCTCAAATTGCAGTTGTTGTAGCTGATGAAGGCGATACAACAGCACTTCAAGCAGAACTTGATGCTTTAGTTGCAGCATTTCATGATGAAGTATCACAACTTAGAGATGACTATCATCTTCAAACTGTAGGTTTACGCAGTCAGATTCAAGCACAACGCGAACTACGTATGCAAGAACATATGAGTCAAGTTGAAGCTTTCATGAATAGACTTCAGAATAGAAAAGATCAAATGCAAGATGAAATAGAAGAATTTCAAGGTAGACGCCCATAATCCCCTTATGGGATAACATAAAAAAGACGAAAGCTTAATTGCTTTCGTCTTTTATTTTTTTGATCATATAAATGTAAGGTGGTTGATTATCCTGAAAAGGCAAGTCAACTTTTAGTAACTTATAAAACAAAGGATTGATCTCACCTAAATATGATGTCAAAGCTATCGATTCAAGATTTCCTTCCAGATGACCTCTATAAACGACAATTAAAATAAATCCATTTTCTTTAAGATAGGGTAGCATTAATGATAATGTTCTAATCGTGATGTCTGTTTGAGTTGTGATTGATTTATCACCTTTAGGTAAATACCCAAGATTAAAGACAACACCTTTGAATTCTGTAACATACTTATTAAAAAATTCATGACTATCTAATATTAATTGAACATTTTTAATTTGACCTTGATCAAGTTTTTTTTGAGTTTCAGTTAACGCTTGTTGCTGGATATCAAATGCATAAACAAATTTTGCATGTTCTGCAAGAAATACTGTATCATTTCCATTACCCATGGTTGCATCAATAACAATATCATTAGATTGGATATTATATTTGAGAAGAAGATGTGCTGTTTCTAAAATCAAATTATTTTTCATAATAATCACCTTGATATAATCCCGTTTTTCTTAATTTTTTATCAATTTCATTTGTAACAACAAATTTCTTTTTTGTCCATTCTGGAGCGATGAGCATCTCTTGAGGTGCATCTCCTGTTAGACGGTGAATAATAATATCTTTTCTTAACCATAACAATTGGTCAACAGTGATATCCACATAGTCTTCTAGAGTGAGGATTTTCCAAGGATTTTTTTTATAATCATACCCCATTATTGTTTTTTCCATCAAGTGTAGCATATGGATTTTGATTCCTTGAATATCTAACGTATTGATGTGTTTGACAGTTTCAATCATCATTTCTTTTGTTTCATGCGGTAATCCGTTAATAATATGTACCACAACTTCAAGATTCGCTTTTCTAAGTCTATGCACAGCATCATCAAAGCATGCTAAATCATGCGCACGATTGATTAAATCTGATGTTTCTTGATGGATGGTCTGTAGACCAAGTTCAACTTGGATGGGCATCCTTGTATTTAGTTCACTTAAGTATCTAATAATATCGTCAGGTAAAACGTCAGGTCTTGTTGCTATAGAAAGCATGACAATATCAGGATCTAATGTGATTGCTTCTTCAAATAAGATTTTTAATCTTTCTAGAGGAGCGTGTGTATTTGTATTGGCTTGAAAGTAAGCAATGTAATATGCATCTTCCCACTTTTGATGCATCATCGTCTTAATTTTTTTAAATTGAATGGGTAAGGGTTCATGTTTATCACCTGCAAAATCACCACTTCCCATATAAGAACAAAAAGTACAACCACCGAATGCGACTGTTCCATCGATATTAGGGCAAGTAAAGCCACCATTCAATGCGACCTTAAAAACCTTTTTGTTAAATTTTTGTAAATAGTAATTATTTAATGTATTGTAATGCTTTTCATCAGTCATTAAATTCATTTTTTCCACCAAATTCATTTTATCATAGAACTGTTATTATGATATAATAAGACACAAGGAGTTGAAGGTATGTTCAAGAGAATAACAACAAGTTTATCGAGACCCTCACAAACAGTTTTTTTTATGAAGGACTCCTGGAAAAGAGTAACAACCTACATCCTCTTACTCCCTTTTCTATTGATTGTCCCAATGATTATTTTTCATTTTGCTGACCCTTCAATGAGTCTTGCAAGATATAATTTGATGATACAAGCAGTAGAACAAGATTTGAGAGTAGATGGAGCAATCATTACTGATGGTGTTTTAACCTACACAACACCAGCAAAAGCAACCTTTGATTACTTTTCAATTTATGTTGGTAGTCAACAATTAGATAATACAAGTATTGCTTTTGTATTTGAGCAAAACGATTTAGTGATGTATTTATCAAATATTGAGTTTGATCGGGAAAGTTATGCAAATCTGAATTTGCTTAATCATGATTTCAGCTCACAAAATACTGAAGATTTAAAATCTATTGACATTGCCCTCAAAGTCTTTTTCGAACAACAACCTGCAATTGTATGGACTGATATATTTTCAAATTATTTATTTCGATTGATGGATTATATATTTATCGTTCTTGTAATGAGCTTGATGATGTTGCTTTTTGTAACGCGTATTCAATTTCCATTTAAAGCACGTTTTAAATTATCGGTTTATCTAACAACTATTTGGGTATTTTCTGAATTTGTTTTAATACTATTTCATGCTCAACAACTTGAATTTATTAGTGTGCTATTGGCATATATCTATCATATTATAACCTATCGTTCCATGAAAATCATAAAGAGAGGGGTGATTCAATGAATAAAGACAAGTTTACACTTTTTCTAGAACAATCAAAATTTTCTTCACCTATTTTGAATCATGCTGAACTTAAAGAAATCATGATTGTTCAATCAAAAAAGAAATGGATTTTTAGTATTGTTTTAGATGATGTAATTGAATCGGAATCACTTATTCCGTTTATTCAAACTTTAAAAAGCTATTTTTTTGTTCCTAAAATATTATTAGCCGTTGATATTAAACTGAGTTATCGCTCGATGAAATCCTATGAGAAACATGTCATGGGGTATTTTGATTATGCGATTATTCAACTTTCTAAACAGAAAGCACGATATATGGTGCTTAAGAATTTTAAAACGAGATTTGAAAAAGGAGAATTCATTTTATCAATTGATCAAGACAGTACTTATATTAAGGACTATTTCAAGGAAATAGATGCAATATTTAATGAATTCGGTCTTGAAGCGAAGATTAAATTAGAAGTGATTCATACGTTGACATCAACAAGCCAAATGATTGAATCATCAATAGAGGAACAAGGAAAAGTGCTTGTGCAAAAGCATGAATATGCCAAACAAGCAATTAAGCAATCAAAAAAGACATTTACAACTAAAAGTAGTCCAAGAGCGGTATCAATTACTGAAGTACCTTTGGACCAATACCGATTGGATCAATATAAAAATGAAAAAGGCGATACAAATTTCTTAATTGAAGGAACAATTACTAAATTAGAAATTCGTTCATTAACAAATACAACTTTGATGAGCTTTGTTTTAGGTGATGTAGATGATGCGATTTATGTTAAGAAATTTCTTAAATCGGATCGTGATTTTCAAATTGCTGAATCCTTTAAAGAAGGGGATTTAGTTCAGGTTGAAGGCAATGCGCAATTTGATACCTATCAAAAAGATGTTGTCATTTTTGCACGATCGATGAAAGCTATTCAAAAGAGTAAAAAAGAAGAACGCTTAGATAAAGCGAAAGATAAGAGAATTGAATTTCATACACATACGAAGATGTCAAATATGGATGCTGTAACAGATGTTTTTGAATATGTTGATCAAGCAATCAAATGGGGTCATGAAGCAATTGCGTTTACTGATCATAATGGGTTATATGCTTATCCTGATATTTATAAAGCAACAAAAGGGAAAGATATCAAGCCTATCTATGGTGTTGAATTAGATTTTGTCGATGAGACGAGCTTTAAGATTACATCTGAAACAACAAAAGAAATCCTACTAAAGGATGCTAAGTATATAGTTTTTGATATTGAAACAACCGGACTATCCAGTACGCGCGATAAAATCATTGAAATTGCAGCTTGTAAGATTGAATCTGGCTCAATTATTGAACGCTATCAAACATTTGTAAATCCAGTTGAACCATTATCTACTTTCACAACACAACTAACAGATATCACAGATGAAATGCTAGAAAACGCTCCAACCATTGATCAAGTACTTCCTGAATTCCTTAAATTCATTGAAGGCGGTGTTTTGGTCGCTCATAATGCATTATTTGATGTTGGACACATCAAAGAAAATGCAAAAGCACAATCTCTTGAATTTGATGATTCATTAGTTATTGATACATTAAATTTAGCTAGATATTTTTATAATAGTTCACTTAAACGGTTTAATTTAAAAGCATTAGCGAAATTCTTTAAAGTCAAACAGGAACAACACCATAGAGCTGAAGATGATGCATTTGTCACTGCACAAATATGGTTGTCGATGCTCAATGACTTACTCAAACAAAACATTAAACAATTTCATGAAATTAATGAAAAGATTGATGAAAAAGAATCTTGGAAACATATCAGACCTTATCACATTAACGTTTTAACCCAAAACCAAGTTGGATATAAAAACCTGTTCAGAGTTATTAGTGATGCGCTAACTTCACATTTTTATCACGGACCTAGAACATTAAAATCAGTTTTAAATAAATTTAGAGAAGGTTTACTTATTGGTAGTGGTTGTGCCAATGGAGATGTTTTTGAAGCAGCACTTAATCAAAGTGATGATGAACTCATTCGTGCGCTTGAGTTTTACGATTACATTGAGGTACAACCGCCAGCAGCTTATAAACATCTAAAACAAGGTTTAGGTACTTTTGCTGATGAGATTATTGAAGCTGTTTTATCCAAAATTATACGCTTTGCTAAAGAACAAAACAAGATAATTATCGCTTCAGGTGATGTTCATTATCTTGATAAGAAAGATGTCTTATACCGTGAGATTTACATACGTACACCTTTAGTAGGTGGAGGTATTCACGAACTTTTTAAGTATAATGAAATGCCTGAACAATATCTTTTAACAACTGATGAAATGCTTAAATCTATGGCATTTTTAGGAGAAGATTTAGCATTTGAAATCGTTGTTAAAAACACTCAACATTTAAATAGTTTAATAGAAAAAATTCAAGCATTTCCTACACAACTTTATTCCTTACCTGATGATGCATTTAAAGTCTTACTAGGTATTGAGAGCATTTCTGATGAAGTTAAAAGACTCGTCTACGATAAAATGCAAGCTGAATATGGCATTGATCCGCACCCAATGGTTAGAGATCGCGTGAGAAGAGAGTTAAAAAATATTATTGAAAATGAATTTGCTCCAAATTATTATATTTCTCATCTCTTGGTTAAAAAGTCATTAGATGAAGGTTATTTAGTTGGATCAAGAGGATCTGTTGGTTCATCATTAGTCGCAACACTCTTAGAAATTACTGAAGTTAACCCCTTAAGACCTCACTACAGATGTCCAAATGGCGATTTTACGGCTTTTCATCTTTCAGACGAAGAGATTATCCGATACGGCATAACTCCCGAACAAAAGGCTTTTCAAGCCCATTTAAAGAGTGTCCAATCAGGATTTGATTTATCAACACAGAAATGTCCTATTTGTGGAAAAACTCTGATTAAAGATGGACATGATATTCCATTTGAAACCTTCTTAGGCTTTGATGGTGACAAGGTTCCTGATATTGATCTTAACTTTTCTGGAGATTATCAAGCGAAAGCTCATGCCTATGTCAAAGAACTTATCGGCGATGATCATACGTTTAGAGCGGGTACGATTCAAACGGTTGCCGAAAGAAATGCTTATGGATATGTTAAAGGTTATCTAGAAGATAAACACTTAGAAGCAAGATCGGCACAAATTGAACGATTAGCTAAAAAAATAGAAGGGGTAAAAAGATCTACTGGACAACATCCTGGTGGAATTGTTGTTGTTCCTAAATCTAAAACAATTTATGACGTAACACCGATTCAATTTCCAGCTAATGATGTTAACTCAGAATGGATGACAACACACTTTGATTATCACTCATTTGAAGCCAATTTACTGAAACTTGATATTTTAGGTCATGATGATCCGACAATGATTAAATTTTTAATGGATTACGTTTTTGAATATCCAGAAGAATTTCCATTTTCGAAAGCTCAAAATATTCCATTAGATGATCCTAGAGTATATGAACTGTTTTCAGGAACAAAAATTATTGGTGTTGAACCTCATGAAATAATGAGTGAAGTAGCATCTTACGCTATTCCTGAGTTTGGAACATCATTTACAAGACAAATGCTTTTAGACACAAAACCTAGCACCTTTGCTGGACTAGTAAAAATATCTGGCCTTTCTCATGGTACTGATGTATGGCTAAAAAATGCGCAGTCATTAATTAATGGAAAAACTGATCACGGAAGAATCGCATTTAATGATATTATCGCATGTCGTGATGATATCATGATTCAATTAACTGAATTAGGTCTTGATCCCTTCAAGGCATTTGAAATCATGGAATTTGTTAGAAAGGGAAAACCAAGTAAAGATAAAGCTAAGTGGCTGGACTATGAACAAGAAATGCGTAAAAATAATGTCCCAGAATGGTACATTTGGTCATGTAGTCAAATTAAATATATGTTTCCTAAAGCACACGCTACTGCTTATGTAATTATGGCGATGAGAATTGCTTGGTTCAAGGTTTATAAACCACTGTTGTTCTATTCTGGATTCTTTTCCAAAAGAGCTGTTCAGTTCGACTATGAAGTCATGGTCGCTGGAGCGAATGCAATCAGAAATAAATTGATTAGTATCAATGAACAATTTAACCTAAAAGTTAAGGATGAAAATCTACAGGTTACACTTGGTGTTGCACTAGAAATGACCAAGCGTGGATTTAATTTCTTACCTGTTGATATTAATAAGTCATTAGCAACAACGTTTCAAATGGAAGACAAAGGTTTGAGAATGCCATTCAGTTCAATTGATGGCTTGGGAGAATCTGTAGCTTATGATATTATCCAAAAAAGAGCTGAAAGACCCTTTGATACGCGTGATGATGTTAAAGAAAGAACGAAGATAAATAAGACAGTTTATGAAAAACTCGAAACTTTTGGAGCTTTGAAGGATTTAAAATCGGAAAATAATGTGATTGAGTCTGGATTATTTGCACTTTAAATAGACATTATTATATAATGATATTGAAACCGATTAAGGAGATGGAAAGTGATGAGGAGTTCAAACCCCGTATTTAGAAATATTGAGCGTAGTGAATCTTATGTAGGTGCTGAATCAGCGACCTATCGTGGTATAATATCTAAAACAGCAACATTATTAATTACAGCTGTTATTTCTGGATATTTAGCAATTTCATATATTCCAATTGAAACACTTTATCCATTGCTGATAGTTTCTTTGGTTGTTGCTTTGATTTCTGTTATTGTAGCATCCGTAAGCCCCCGCTTAGCGATGCCTTTTGCTTTGCTTTATGCATTATCTGAGGGTGTATTACTTGGTGTCATAACAACATTGATAAATACATTTTATCCAGGTGTTGCAGTTGCAGCCGTTATTGGCACTGCATCAATATTTACTGTCATGCTTTTCTTATACTCAAGCAGAACGATTCGTGTCACTTCAAGATTTAGAAAAATCATGTATAGTGTCTTATTAGCCTTCCTTGTATTTTTTATTGTATTTGGATTATTGGGCTTGTTCGGTAGTGGTGTTTCAATTAGCGAACCTATGGCTTTGGGAATTACAGGTATCTTAATTATTTTTGGTGCTTTAATGTTGACTCTTGATTTTGATCGTGCTGAAATGATTGTTGAAAGTGGAGCAGATAAATCATATGAATGGGTTGTTGCTGTTGGTTTAATGGTAACAATTGTCTGGATATATATTGAACTTTTAAGATTCTTAGCAATTTTAGCATCTAGAAGAAATTAAAAATCGATGATAGGAACTAGTAGTTAAACAAAAACTTGTTTAGAGAGCATAGAACGGTGGAAACTATGTCAAGTGGGTTTAATGAATTCTTCTTGGAGAGGTGCTAATCACATCCGTTTCATCCACGTTAAGGATATTGAGTGCTAGAGACTTCTCTAGAACTAAGGTGGTACCACGAAATTATTCGTCCTTAGACATTTCTAAGGACTTTTTTTATTCAAAAATAGGAGATGAGTCTATGATCAAACATTTAGATGAATTGAGGATTAAAGCGCTTTTGGAAGTGGAAAAAGCAGAAAATTTAGAGAGATTGGATATGATTCGTATCCAATATTTAAGTAAAAAGGGTGAGGTTTCCCTCATGATGGGGAAATTTAAAGAGCTATCACCAGAAGAAAGACCAGCATTTGGACAAAAGGTCAATGAAACAAAAGAAGCGATTGAACAAGCATTGCTTATTAAAAAGACCGATTTTGAGAATATTGAGCTACTAAAAACACTTGAAAAAGAAAAGATTGATGTTACCTTACCAGGTTATCAATTTTATCAAGGCAGTGTTCATCCACTCAATCAAGTGATTGAAGATGTTGAAGACCTGTTCGTTGGATTAGGTTATGAAGTAGCTGAAGGTCCTGAACTTGAAAATGATTATTATAATTTTGAAATGATGAATTTGGATAAAGATCATCCCGCAAGAGCTATGCAGGATTCCTTTTACGTTGATGAAACAACGTTACTTAGAACACATACATCTCCTGTTCAAGCAAGAGCAATGCTAGAAAAGAAGGGTGAACCCTTAAGAATTATATGCCCTGGTAAGGTTTATAGAAGAGATAACGATGATCCTACACACAGTCATCAATTTATGCAAATGGAAGGACTTGTTATTGAAAAAGGTCTTAATTTTGCGAATTTAAAAGATGCTTTACTGAAAATGATCAGACATTTATTTGGTGCTGAAAGAGAAATTCGTTTAAGACCTTCATATTTTCCATTCACTGAACCTAGTGTTGAAGTTGATGTCTCTTATATTAAAAAAGATGGAACTGTTGGATATATTGAAGTTCTTGGTGCAGGTCAAGTTCACCCCAATGTTTTAAAAATGGGTGGATATGATCCTGAAATCTATCAAGGGTTTGCTTTTGGTATTGGTATTGAAAGAATAGCTATCTTAAAATATCATGTTGACGATATTCGTCACTTCTATACAAATGACCTTCGGTTTCTTGCTCAATTTAAGGGGGTAGGACAATGAGAATCACTGAAAACATGCTCAAAAAATGGATTAAAATTCCAGAAAATATATTAGAAGTTACGAATCAAAAAATCATTGAAGTTGAATCTTTTGGTCCTTTGAATCCTGCAACAAAATTAGTTGTTGGACGCGTTTTAACATGTACAGATCACCCAGATTCAGATCATTTGCATGTCACAACTGTCGATTTGGGTGACCGAGTTGATCAAATTGTTTGTGGTGCTGAAAATGTAGCAAAAGATCAATATGTGATCGTAGCTCAAGTTGGAACTGTTTTACCCGGTGATTTCAAGATAAAAGCTACTGAAATTAGAGGTGTTGAATCCAACGGTATGATTTGTTCCCTTAAGGAATTAGGATTAGATGATAAGTACATACCTGAAGATTTTCAGGATGGAATCTATTATTTTAGTTCACCCAAACCTATTGGTACAGAAGGATTAAAAGCTTTATCATTAGAAGGTTGGGCTATGGAGCTAGGTTTGACACCTAATAGAGGAGATTTACTTTCAGTTTTAGGTTTTGCGTATGATTTGGCATCGATGACAAATCAGAAGATTACTTTACCTGAATATCAAATTACTGAAACAAAAAATGTAAATCCAACAAAAATTGAAATTAGCACAGATGGATGTGCGAGATATTATGCACGCTATTTTGAGCGTTTAATAATCAAAGAATCTCCTTGGTGGCTAAAATCTGCATTATTAGCAAATGACTTAAAACCTATAAACAATGTTGTTGATATCAGTAATTATATTCTTTTAGAATATGGCACACCATTGCACATGTTTGATGCTGATAAAGTTAAAACAAATCATATTGTTGTACGTGATGCAAAACATGGCGAAAAAATAGTTTCACTTGATGGAGTAGAAAGAGTTCTAAATGATCAAGATGTAGTTATTACTAACAATGAAGAAGTTATCGCAATCGCTGGAGTTATGGGACTACATAACACGATGATTGATGATGATACAAAACGTGTCATCTTAGAGGCTGCATATTTTGATCCCAAACGTATTTCACAGACGAGTAAAAGGTTAAATCTTAAATCTGATGCATCTTTACGTTTTGAAAGAGGAATAGATGACCAAAGAGTAATTTTAGGACTTGAACGCGCAACAGAGCTTTTAATTGAACTTGCTGATGCAAAGGTTTCATCAGGTGTGAATGGATTTATTCATCATGAAATTGAAAATCCAATCATTTCAGTAGAAAAAAAATATTTCAATGAAAAACTTGGTGTTGTCATTCCTGAAAAGAAGTTATTACAATTTTTTGATGCATATAATTATAAATATGCTGTATCAAAAGATACATATGAACTTAGAGCACCAAGTTATCGAAAAGATATCTTAATTAAAGCAGATTTATTAGAAGAAATTGCACGTATCTATGGTTTAGATAAGATTCCTATGAAAACAATTGATCAACCTGCGGAAGGTAAATTAACATTCAAGCAAAAAAGATTGAGAGCTTTACGTCATCATTTTGCCAATCTAGGTTTAAATGAAATTATTAGTTATAGTTTAATCCAACCTAGTGAAGTTCATCGTTATCAAAATTTAGGTGATGCAGTATCTGTCTTGATGCCATTATCAGAAGATAAGAAGACATTAAGACAAAGTCTTGTTCATGGATTGCTAGAAGTTGTCAGCTTCAATCAATCAAGACAATTAAGTTCTGTTGCTGTTTTTGAAATTGGAAATTGCTTTGCTAAAGGACTGGAAACCTTACATCTAGGTGTAGCAATGAGTGGAACTTGGCATAAGAATCCTTGGAAAAAACAGGAAGTCAAACCAGATTTTCATATTTTAAAAGGACTCATTGATAGCGTCTTTAATCCCTTAGATATCACATTTACGTATGTTCCTACAAATCACATCGATGCATATCATCCATATCGTCAAGCAAATGTTGTTTATCAGGATAAAGTGATTGGACAGATTGCTCAATTACACCCTGATGAAGTTAAACGATTAGGCATTGAAACAACAATTGTTGTTGATATTGATTTAGCTCCTTTATTAGATTTTTCAACTCCTTTGGTGTATAAACCGGTTAGCAAATATCCTCAGATTGAGCGTGATTTGGCCATCGTTTTAGACCAAAGTGTTAATGCTGATGATTTAATCCAAATGATTAAGCAAACAGCTAGAAAAAATCTGGTTCAAATAGATGTTTTTGATATCTATCAAGGATCTCATATTGAATCAGGTAAAAAATCAATTGCATTCCACCTTGTTTTTAATGATATTGAAAAGACACTTGAAAGTGTTGATGTCGATCAGTTAATGAAAAAAATAACAAATCGCTTGAGTTTTAGCTATCAAGCTACGATTAGAAATTAAAAACCTGAACACTCAGGTTTTTCTTCGTTATCTTTTGGTTTTCGTGTATAATAAACTATGGGTGATATCATGCTAATCTACGATCTAACTCATGAAGAGTTAGTCACATTTCTACTAGAAAATAATCAAAAAAAATTCAGAGCTGACCAAATATGGCAATGGCTCTATAGACAAAAAGTAACCAGCTTTCAAGAGATGGCTAATTTGCCATCTGAAGTGGTTGATTTGCTTGAAAAAAACTTTAAAATCCAGGCTCTTGAACTTGTCTTAAAGCATGTAAGCAATGATGGAACTCTGAAATGCTTATATAGTTTGAATGATGGGCATTTGATTGAATCAGTTTTAATCAAACAACATTACGGTAATTCAATATGTGTAACAACACAGGTTGGCTGCAATATTGGGTGTTCTTTTTGTGCTTCTGGAATGCTTAAAAAACAGCGCGATTTAACTGCTGGAGAAATCATTGCTCAGATCATTGAGACTGAGCGTTTGCTTGAAGAAAGAATATCCTATATTGTTGTTATGGGTATTGGTGAACCTTTTGATAATTATGAAGAATTGATGCGTTTCTTACACACCATCAATCATCCGAAAGGATTGGCAATAGGAGCAAGACATATTACAGTTTCAACAAGTGGTATCGTACCTAAAATTCGTGAATATGCACACATGGGATTGCAAGTGAATTTAGCGATAAGTTTGCACGCACCAAATAATGAAATACGTACAAAATTAATGAAAATCAATCAAAAATATCCTGTTGAAGATGTGATCAGTGCCATCAAATATTACTTAAGTGTAACCAATAGAAGAGTAACTATTGAATACATTTTAATTGATCAGTTCAATGATACTGAAAAGGTAGCATTAGAACTCGTACAAGTTTTAAGAGGATTGAATGTTTATGTCAATCTAATTCCCTATAATGAAGTTATAGAAGCACCTTATAAACGCTCATCTAGAGAGACCATGGTACATTTTTATGACACGTTAAAAAAACACAACATTCAAGTTACCTTGCGCAAAGAGCAAGGCCATGATATCAATGCTGCTTGCGGGCAGTTAAGAAGTCAAAAACTGTAGGAGGAAAATTTGAAAAAAGGTTTTATAAAGAGATTAATAGCAAATCAATATACATTAATAGACCTTGAAACAAAAGTGGAGGTTATTGCTTTTGCACGAGGGAAATTACGATACATGAAATTAGAAGAAGATAACACTTTCTATCGTAAAACGACAAAAGGAACAAAAAAAGAAACGAAGATCATGCAAGTCAGTCCCAAAGTTGGAGACTATGTGACCTATGATGATTCTGAGGATCAAGTTTTGATCATTGAAATTCTACCTAGAAAAAATGATTTAATGCGTCCTGATGTATGTAATCTTGATCAGGTTTTACTTGTTTTTTCAGCAGTGAATCCTGATTTTAGTTTTCATCTTTTAGATAAATTTTTAATCATTTTAAATCAAGAAAATTTGGAACCAGTCATAATTATCTCTAAGATTGATTTAATTGAAGAAAGTCAATTATCTGACCTAAAAAAAGATCTAGAGTACTATCATCAAATGGGTTATGAAATTTATTATGTGAATAGTAAACAGAAGATTGAAATTGATGTTCTTGCACATATATTTACAGATAAACTAACAGTTCTTGCAGGTCAAACTGGTGTTGGAAAATCAACATTGCTCAATGCAATGATGCCTGAATTAAAATTAAAAACCCAAGAGATTTCTAAAGCTCTCGGACGTGGTAAACATACCACCAGACATACAGAATTATATGAATATAATGGAGGATATATTGTTGATACTCCAGGCTTTTCCAAAATTGAATTTTTGATCTTTCATGTGGATGAAGTTAAAGTGCTATATCCTGATTTTGTGAAGTTGAGTGAAGGGTGTAGATTTAAATCAAGTTGTCTACATTTGAGTGAACCTGATTGTGCAGTTAAACATGCTGTAGAAAAAGGTGAAATTCTCGCATCCAGATATGAAAATTATGTTCAGTTTTGTCACGAAGTTAAAAATCAGAAAGATAAATATTAAAGGAGGATTTTATGAAAATAGCACCCTCAGTTCTAACTGCTGATTTTAGTCAACTTAAGGTTGAATTAGATAGTATAAAAACAGCAGATTATGTGCATCTGGATATTATGGATGGTCATTTTGTTCCGAATATTTCCTTTGGACCAGCAATCTCATTACAGATTGCTAAACAAACATCTTTACCATTGGATATTCATTTGATGGTTACTGACCCATTAAAATGGATTAGTGGATTTGCTAAAAGTAAACCTGAATTTATTACAATTCATGTTGAAGCAAACGATGTAAATAAAACCATAGAATCTATAAAGTCACATCATATTAATCTTGGTCTTTCTATTAAGCCTAAGACATCAATTGATCGTCTTTTGCCATATATTGAAGATGCAAATCTAATTTTGGTAATGACTGTTGAACCAGGATTTGGTGGACAATCATTCATGAACGATATGCTAATCAAGGTCAAAGACCTTGTGAGAATACGTAATGAAAGAAATCTAACATTTGAAATCGAAGTTGATGGGGGTATCAACCAACAAACAATTGAGTTGTGCAAAAAAGTAGGTGTCGATATTGTTGTTGTTGGAAGCTATTTATTCAACATGGCTGACAGAAAAACAGGAATTGAGTCACTCAAATGAGAGTATTAGTTATTACGCATCCAACCCCCAAGGATATTAGAAAAGTAATTCCTCTTTTAGAAAGTGACTACATCATTGCTGTTGATCAAGCAGTCAATAGTCTCTATAAACAAAGAATTAAAATTGATTTAGCAGTTGGTGATTTTGATTCATTAAATAATCATAGTATGTTACTCAATTTAAACGTTGTAAGACTTAATCCTGTCAAAGATGTTACTGACACACATCAGGCTTTGGTTGAAGCAACTAAAGTCAATCCTGATGAGCTATATTTAATTGGTGGAATTGGTGGAGAGAGAATTGAACATTTTATGGTGCATACAATGTTCTTTAATGAGTTTCCAGAGATGGTTATTAAAGATGAAAATAGCACACTCTTTCTTTTAGAAAAAGGTGTGCATGAATTAAAAAATCAGGATTATAATACTTTTTTTGGGTATCCAAAAGCAATTCTATCTTTGGACGGGTTTAAGTATAACTTAAATGAATATCGATTGTTACCTTATGATCCACTTTGCATCAGTAATGAAATCGTTGAATCTGCTGGATACGTTCATGTCCATGAGGGCAAAGTATTAGTAGTTATTTCAAAAAAACAAAAAAAATAAAAAGGCTTCTGCCTTTTTTATTTTAAACGCGTTCTAAATTGTTCTTTTTTAAAGCACGAGCAGAAACTTTCACTTTAATGATTTTTCCACTTTCATCTTTGATCCGTACGGTCTGAAGATTGCTCTTCCATGTACGGCGAGTCGCGTTCAACGCATGACTGCGTTTATTACCAAAAATTGTCTTTTTTCCTGTTACGTAGCATTCAGCCATATTCTTCACTCCTAACTGCACAATCTAATTTAACATAATAAAATTGAAAAAGCAACCAGAATATACATAATATATGAAGAAAAAACATAAAATATTCTGATTTCTTGTCTATATTTCAAAAATGCTTCTTTTTTAATGGTATATGGTATAATATTTGTGTAATTATTATGGTTATAATATATATTGCTTTTTAAAATCAATAATGCTATACTGTAAAAGTGTTAAAATGTATTACTTTAAACCAATCAATTTATCTTAATTTAAATATACATCAATTTTCCAAATACGAGGGAGGATTTATAAATGGCGAATCAAGCTATCAGTGGAACTCTATTTAAGAAAATGGTTACTAACGGAGCAGTAAACTTAAAAAACAATCATAAAGAAATCGATCACTTAAATGTATTTCCGGTACCCGATGGGGACACAGGAACTAACATGCAGATGACGATGATGGCAGGCATTAAAGAAGTTAATACTTTAGATTCTCAATCTATTATCGATATTTCAAAAATTTTATCACGTGGACTACTTATGGGAGCAAGAGGTAACTCTGGTGTTATTCTTTCCCAATTTTTCCGTGGTGTTTATAGTGAAATAGCTAAAATTGATAATGGATCTGCAACAGTGCAAGAATTTATTCAAGCACTTGTTGGAGGTTATCAAATGGCATATCGTGCGGTGATGGATCCTGTTGAAGGAACTATATTAACTGTCGTCAGAGAATCTGCAGAAAAAGTACTCCGTGAACAATCTAACTTAAATAGCGTTGAAGAAGTGTTAGCACTCTATCTTCAACAAGCAAAAGAAACATTAATAAGAACACCAGATTTACTACCTGTTTTAAAAGAAGCAGGCGTTGTAGATAGTGGTGGAGCAGGATTTGTCAAAATCATTGAAGGTTGGATCATGGCTTTAGAAGGAAATATGCTTAATGAACTAGAAGCTCAATTTGCACCACAACAAAAAGAACATTATCATGGTGCTGAAAATCTTGGTGATTTTGATATTAAGTTCGGTTACTGTACAGAATTTATTGTTAAATTACATAAACCTGAAAAGTTTAATGAAAACTTCATGAAAGATCCATTATCACAAATGGGTGATTCACTAGTTGTTGTGACTGATGATGATATACTTAAGGTTCATGTTCATACAAATCAACCTGGAGTTGCTTTAACTCTAGCTCAAAAGTATGGAGACATTCAAACAATCAAGATTGAAAATATGCGCTTGCAACACTCGACAATCATGAGTGATGTTGTACCTAATCAATCTAATGGAATTGCTATGCCAACCAAACCAACAGCTAAATTTGCTATTATTGCAGTTGCATCTGGCGAAGGCATTAAGGAATCATTTAAAGAATTAGGCGTTGACTTGATTATTGATGGTGGTCAAACAATGAATCCATCAACAGAATCCTTTGTTAAGGCCGTAGAATCACTTAATTCAGAAAACATTATCATTTTACCTAATAATAAAAATATTATTTTATCAGCAGAACAAACTTTAGATTTATGTCCTGATCGTTCGATCAGAGTCCTAAAAACGAAAAGTATTGCTCAAGGTTATGCATCATTGATGGCATTTGATCCAACACAAGAATTAGATGACAATTTCGAAGAAATGATGAATATTGTTTCAAATATGCGCTCAGGTGAAATTACTTATGCTGTACGTGATACAGAACTTAATGGTGTTGCTATTAAAAAGGGTGACTTCATTGGAATTACTAAAGGCGAAATTTTAGTTTCAGAACCCGTGAGATTTGATACAGCAAAAACATTATTAGAAGATATGATTGATGAAAATCGTGAAATTGTAACAATCTTCTTTGGCAATGATGCAGATGAAGATGAAATTGAACAAATTGTTGCACATGCTAAGAAGCTAAATCCTGATATTGAGGTTGACTTGATTGAAGGAAAACAGGATGTATACTCATACATCATCGCTGTTGAATAACTACTTAAAAAGGTGCTCGCACCTTTTTTAATTGCGGACGTGGTGGAATGGTAGACACGCATGTTTGAGGGGCATGTGGCAGATATAATGCCGTGTGAGTTCAAGTCTCATCGTCCGCACCAGAACATAAGCATAGGTTTGATACAAAGGTATCAGACCTTTTTTTGCGCTAAATGGGGCCTCTAGTATTTTGCCACTCAAAAATCGCTGTAAAAAGATGTAAAAACATGATGAGAATTTCGATAAAGGAACAGGTGCTTACACGATTTGAAGTGAATTTACATGATTACCTCTAAATTTACACGATTAGACTGAAATTCTACACGATTTCGATTAATTCATATATGAACGAATTGTAAATTAAATTCCATAAACATTATTGCACTTATTGAATATTACTGATAAAATGAAACTATAAATAAAGAAAAGGGGGGAACCATTTGAAAAAAGTAGTAATGCTGGTTTTATCGTTTTTAATACTATTTTTAATGAACTCTACTCAGGTGTTTGCGAATTCTGAATTTAAAGAAGAATTACTTGATATGCGGACTGAGAACAGAAAAGTGTATTCATTGGGAAACGACATCTATCGATTTGAATTTTATACCAATCCAATTCATTATTTTAATGCATATGAAAACGGATATGTTGAATTTGATCAAGGATTGGCATATGATCTGAAAACGACAAAATATACGACCACGAACAGCAACTATCAAGTGGAACTACCGACAACGAGTTCCGTTGATAATATGGTTCGTGTGAATTATTATGATTTGTATAGTATGGATATTGATTACTTTGGTGGTAAATCGATAGGTGGATCTTACATTTCTGATGGAAAAAATGTGTATGCAACATATACAAACAATCTGGGTAATCAACTCGGAATCATCCCTCAAAACAGTAAGCTAAACGCAACATATTTACTCACATCACCTGAATCAAGTAGACAAGTAAATTTCTCTGTATTTTCGGACGAATTGGCATTAAAAAATATGGAGGACACGTTTTATTTCGTTGATGCTGCCAATGTAGCTATATTTCAAACAAGTGATTATTATTTACTGGACAGTACAGGTAACATTTCCTTTAAAGTCGATGTGACAGTTCATGATTTAGGAAAAGACTTATACGAGTTTTCATTAATTGTAGATGATGAGTTTCTTGACAATGAAAACACGGTTTATCCTGTTAGCTTAATAGGTGGTATTTCATATTCGTTGATTTCTCAAAATGATGTCATCAGAGACAAAACCATCGTGAAAGATACCTATGAAGGATATGATACGGATATTCTAACGGTCGCAAAACAAAGATACTACCCCTTCCAAAACACACCCGTGTATTTATCTGAATATCATTCATATAGTATTCTGGAATTGAATTTTGATGAATTGACTGGGTCGAACATTACTGTTTTAGATGCAAAACTGTATCTCAACCGATATCAGAGCAATGTAAACTCTAAATTACCCTTATCAGAAATTACTTCATCTGATTTCGATTCAATTGATGGTTTTTCGTCCTATACCAAAGCATTAATATCTCAACCGACAATCAATTCCGAAAATATTGTATATGATATTACCGATGAAGTTGACAATCATGTAAGTAATGAAGACACCAAGCTTCTTTTGGAATTATCACCACAATTCATTTTATTGGGGACTTCAAACTTAAAATATATGAATTTCATCTCTGAAAATGCTGATCAATATAATAGTCCTTATTTTACGATTGATGTATATGGATTAATCATAAATTCTAACTATGGAAGTGCTCCTTCTTATTATGGAAGTTCATCCACAAATTTAAATTGTTTCAATTATGCTTTAAGAAAAATTGATGGTAAGTTAAATATATCTTCGCCAACGGGTACTATTGATTTTGATGGAATACAAGTTACTGAAACATATTTTTATGAAGTTATTATCCCTTCAGTGCTATATACAATAAGACAACAAAGTTTTTATGATACAAGAATATTAACTTCTGGTTATGCAAATATACAAACCTATGAATACAGAATTGCATTTAGAGTAGGTAATATCGTTAATACAACGGGAAATGGTTTCTATACAGAGCCAGATGATGATGGTCCTTATGATGGTGTTAAAGATGATTTTCACTTTATGATTCAATTGTATGATGGTCGTTGGGCCGGAAAACAAGGAGCTTTGCCTAGTGAGCATTTTCCATATGGCGATTTTCCAACAACGATGAGCTGGAAGAAATATAAAAATGTTCTTATATATGAGTATATTGATAATTTTTACGATAGTGCAACAATCTATTTTGTTGTTTATAACTCTAAGTCGTATGAGTGGTGATAAAATGAAAAAAATATCTATTTTATTATTAATTTTTATAATTCAGATAATTTTAATAGGATGCACAACTGAACGAGTTGAATCTACATTTCCTTCTGATATGATTGAAGCAGGCTTTTCAATCACCAACGGTATTAATCTAGGTGACGGTAACTATGAAGATCAATTATTGTATTACAACAATCAATTTTCATCCATAAACGTGACTTTTAATAACATTTATACTTTTGAAGATGAATCGAGCGTTGATTATGGATATATATATGATATAGAAGATGAAGACAAATTAGCTACTTTTTTTGAGAATCGAAAAGAATACAGCACGATGGAGAATGACATTATATTTATTTATATGCTAGACAATTATGTTTTGGAGGTATATCAAACTACTAACTCAACATTTCCGGGTTTCCTTCGAAACTATGAATTTGAAGCTAATTATCAGTATTACATGTTTTATACTAGTGATTTAGTTTATCCACCAATCATTTCTGCATTATTAGAAAATGGTGCTACTTTAGAAAGTAGTTATACAGATAGAGAGTTGATAGAGCCTAATGGATTGACTTACCTAAATATTCATATAAGACAAGCTTATGAAATTCGTGATGGAAATGTAAAATCGACTATTATAGTTATTGAAGTAAATAGCATTGATGACGCAATTTTAGTTTATGAAAATCAAGCCGATCTTTTTTTTCCGGCTTCTGCCTATAGTTATATGTTTGTACAATATCAAAACTTGGTATTGAAAATTACTTATCCTCATTATACTCAATCAGAAGTATTAAATGCAATCATGGGTGATGTTGCATATGAAATGTATGATGAAGTTGATGTAATCAACTCATAAATTCGATCTATCTTGCACTTTATAGGGTAGTTTCAACAGTCATTTTTGACAGTGTACCCTTTTTAGAAGAAAAACCATCAAATTTGATCCTCTTTTTAAAGTGGTGATCAGTTTTTCAGTAGGGGTGCGTAAAAATCAGAAGTAGTGCGTAATTGTATCAAAATAGGTAATGCAATCCAACGGAGATAATGAGATTTGAACTCTAACATTAAGAGACGTTTTCTAAGGGGTGTGTAAATTTTAGTAGGGGTGCGTAAAAATCACTAGGGGTGCGTAAATTCTGCAAGGGGTGCGTAATTGTATTAAAATAGGTCATGCAACACACCTTAATTATACCGAGTTTATTTCTATGTTCAAAAGTGGCTTAATGGCGCCATTTAGCGAACAAGTGGAGATAAACTTTTTATATTTTAATCAATATTTGAGCATAAATCGTCATGATTTCAACAGTTTTTCAGTGACTTTTTATGCTATTTTTATATCTAGGGTGGTACCTATGTGTCCTAGAAAACCATAGCAGTGCAGTAGTTTTTTGTTACTTACGGTTACCGTCATTTGAAACTTCTGAGGTTAAATCAACCGCCATTTGCGAAATGCGATCCAGTTTGTATCTGTCAAGAGCAAACTAAAGTATTATGTCGATTGTGCTAAGAGTTGTAAGCTTCTAGTGCACAAAAAGTAAACTTGATATAACTCCAGAGTAAAACACGCTATATTTTTAGTGAAAATCATGATAAACACCGTAATGACAACACAGAACATAAGCATAGGTTTGATACAAAGGTGTCAGACCTTTTTTTTGCGCTAAATGGGGGCTTCTAGTATTTTGCCACTCAAGAATCGCTGTAAAAAGATGTAAAAACATGATGAGAATTTCGATAAAGGAACAGGTGCTTACACGATTTGAAGTGAATTTACATGATTACCTCTAAATTTACACGATTAGACTGAAATTCTACACGATTTCGATTAATTCATGTATGAACGAATTGTAAATTAAATTCCATAAACATTATTGCACTTATTGAATACTACTGATAAAATGAAACTATAAATAAAGAAATGGGGGTACTAATATGAAAAAAGCTATAATATGTATTATATTCATATTGATACTTACTGGTTGCACACAGAAAATACCAGAATGGACTATTTATGATGATCTGACGGAAGCAGGATACATCCTTGAGGATATGAGTATTCCAGATCTCGGTTTTGACGAAACCTTGATCTCGGCCAAATCGATCAGCGATACATTGAGCGATGATCATGGAATTATCTATGAAGTGTCTGCGAATGATGCTGAATTATTCTTTCAAAACCGAATTGACTACAGCTACAATGCAAACGACATCGTTTTTATCTATAAAGTAGAGAACTATGTGTTGGAAATGTATCATAGTACGACTTCGACATTTCCCGGATTTATGAGACATTATGAGTTTGAGACGAACGATCAATATTACCTTTACTTTACAAGCGAAACGGAAGAAGAGTCATTCTTTGATGAGTTGACGGATGCTGGATATTTACTTGAAGATATCAGTATTTCAGTTATGGATTTTGATGTAATATTCATTTCCGCAAAATCCATCAGCGATCCGTTAAGTGAAGATTATGGAATCATTTATGAAGTGGTCAGCGAAGATATAAATTCATTTTATCAAGACAGGCAAGACTATAGTTACTATGTGAACGACATTGTTTTTATCTATAAAGTAGAGAATTATGTGTTGGAAATGTATCATAGTACAACATCGACATTTCCTGGATTTATGAGACATTATGATTTTGAAGCGAATTTTCAGTACAAGTTATTCTATTCAGGAGAAGTGGAATATCACCCATTAATACAGATGATGCTTGATAACGGAGGGTATATTTTCCGAGAAGAAACCAAAGAATATATTGTAGAGTATCACGAAGCTTATAATCGACTTGATTTAAAGATTGAAAGTATAAGACTTATACCATTTAATCATGTTACTTATACCGTTGTGGAGTATAATTCTAGAGAATCAGCGTATCAAGCATTCATATATCAAGACACTCTTAATTCGGGACCAAGTAATTATTTCCTTTATTATGCACAATACCAAAACTACGTATTCATTATTCCTGCCCTAAGCACATATGTAGACTTAGTATACACTCCTTTTGAGGATGTTGATTATGTTGGATATAGTCATGAAGATGCACAATACCTACCGTGGGAAGGGAATTAATTCTTTGGACTGAATAGGGCATTTTAAACAGTCGTTTTCGACAGTTGACCTTTTTTTACATTGAATTCTGCAGGGTGCTGTAAATTTCATTAGGGGTGTCGTAAAATCAGCAGGGGTGCTGTAAATTTAGTAGGGGTGCTAAAACGTATCAAAATAGGTAGTCTTACACAGTTCAGAAGCATAGGTTTGATACAATCGTATCAAGCCTTTTTTTCATGCAGAAAGGGGGTTTTCTTCCTATATTCAAAATACCATATGTCATGTAGAGGTTAAAAGTAGAACTTTTTCAGGGCTTTTTTGATATTCGAGTTCTACCTTTTAACGATTACCCAACCATTTACACGATTACCTAACCATTTACACGATTATCAATCTCTAGTATTCATTGATTTATAATTTACTTTCATGTGACGATATTGTGTTTGGTGACTATTAATGATAAAATGAAGCCGTAAAAAAGGAAAAGGGGGAAATAATATGAAAAAATTATTAATCATATTTTTGTTTGTACTATTGATATTTAGCAGCTCAAGTTTTGCAGTTTTGTCTAAGGCATACTCTGCTGAGAAATTTGAAAGGCAAGCTATGTTACTACAAGAATATTCAACACTCATTCAAAATTCAAAAAATGATTCCTATTTTGACCAAGAGTTTGCAGGAGCATATTTTGATGAATCTGGAAACATTGTATTAAATGTTGTCAATGGGAAAACAGAAAATTTCAAAAAAAATAATGTAATAAGTAATGAGTTTGTTATAAAGGAAGTTGAATATTCTCTCAAAGAGATCAATGATGATCTAAAAGTTGTAGAACATTTAATGGAGGAAAGTATTGTAAAATCAGTTGCCCGTTCAGAAGAAGATAACACGATTATAGTTACCTTGTTTAGCGTAAATGATGTAAGCAAAGAACTTGTAGAATCTCTGACATATCTAGACAATATTATCTTTAAAAAGGTTTCAAATGGTATCAGTACTCGATTAACCACCAATCATGCAACACCAGGCACCTCAGCTGCCATATTTATAAGTACTGAGACTTATTATGTAACAGTTGGGTTTGCTGCTCGAGATTCAAATGGAGATGATGGATTTGTTACAACAGGTCATGGTGGCATATCTTCAGGGAATGATGTTAGATGCGATAATGTGTTTTTCATGTGTGGAGACGTTCGACAAATACAGTTTGAGAATTATTCTCATTCAGATGCTGCATTTGTTGAGTTGCGTGATAGTTGGTACAATAATTGGCTTCCATCATATAATTTTATGACAGGTACCGATTATTATACGAATGTTATCTCTAGTACTACCACATTAAGTGCTACAATTGTGCAAAATATGACCATAACTGCTTTCGGCAGTACATCAGGCAAACAGTCTGGAACTGTTCTAAATACATATTATAGCGATCAAGTTGAAGATATCTGGCTCTATGGGTTTGTTAAATGTGATTATATTGCTATACTTGGAGATTCTGGAGCAACAGTAACTGCATTTGTTTATAATCCATCATATGGATACCCAACTCGCCAAGTCCTTGGTCTCCAAAGCTATTCGGGTTTAGTCAATGGTGAATGGGATGAAGATTTGTCATATAGCGTGTTTAGTAAAGCTGATGAAATATTTGAAGATTTAGAATTAAGTCCATATTAGTGAACTTGATAGAAAGAGGGTGTATTATGAAGAAAATAATAGCAATGTTATTAATAGTATTTCTAGTATTAGGCCTATCATCGTGCAAAGCAGAAGAGCCACGGATTGTAAACGAGATCGAGGTAACATATGATTATATCGGCGTTAAATCAATTGAAGTTAATGGGGAACTATTTACAACTGTTTGTAAGCAAAATAAGGATGATGGATTGTGGAATACTCCTGGAGCAGCAAGGTTATATACAGATTCTAAAGGTGATACATATACTGCCTATGCATGTAGTCCTTGTTCAGTAATATTTAATAATACGTTGTATCATGGATTTGATTTACTTGAAGATAAAATTCTTACTGTTGAAGAACTAGAACTTCTAGAATTTCCCTTTTCAGAGTACATTAACTAGTAATTTAGTCTCATTATGTATGGTAGTTATATTGTATTATTCTCATGTTATCATCCGTGTTGATAAGAGCAAGATTTCAGATGAATCTTGCTTTTTTTGTTGCTTGAAAAAGCAACTCCGTAAGAAACAGAGTAAAACACGCTATATTTTTAGTGAAAAACATGATAAACTAAGAGATGACAAGACACAATATTACAGGGGTGCGTAACTTTTAGCGGGAGTGCGTAAAAATCAAGTAAGGGTGCGTAAATTTCTTTAGGGGTGCGTAATTGTATTAAAATAGGTCATGCAACACATGAAAAAACAAAGACGAGTAATCGTCTTTTTTATTTAGCATAGTACATATCAATTTGTGATATTATCAATATGAAGTGAGAAAATAAGGATAATTATGAAAATCAAAGAAAAAATCAAGAATCTAAAATTAAAAACAGCACAGGTATATATTGCTCTGATATCTGAAGAAACTCCATGGTATGCAAAGATCGTGGCTGCTTTGGCTATTGGCTATGCGTTATCACCTATAGATTTTATTCCGGATTTCATACCTGTTTTAGGCTACCTAGATGATATTATTATTTTACCCATATTGATAACGCTTTGTATAAAATTGATTCCTAAGCAAATATGGGAATCATATGAAGAAAAGGCAAAAGCAATTTGGAAAGAAGGACAACCTATCAAATGGTATTACGCGATACCTATTGTTCTCATTTGGTTAGCAATTGTTACATTGATAATCTTTGCAATCCTCATAAATTAATAAAAGTAAAAAGAAAAGTATGCATCTTAATTATATGCATACTTTTTAATTTATATAAGGTCTTAAAAATCCATCTGATCTAAGTTGTCTCTTAAAAATTTTGATGAGAATTTCAATTTATTTGCTTCCTCTTCATCTAGTTTTAGTTTAACAACATGATGAACACCATCTCTATTTAAGACTGCAGGTAAGCCAATATATATATCTTTATCGCAATCATAAGCACCATCATTATAAACTGAAATTGGGACTATTCGGTTTTCGTTATTAAATATGGCTTGTGTTATTCTTACCAAAGCCATACCAATTCCGTAATAGGTTGCTTTCTTTCTTTTTATGATTTCATAAGCAGCATTTTTAACATTTAAATATATCTTATCTAAATCTTCAAATGTAATTTCTTCCATTGATTCAATAACGTCTTTTATTGGTTTAGCTCCCACATATGCATTAGACCAACATACAAATTCTGAATCACCATGCTCTCCTAAAATGTAGGCATGGATATTTCTTACATTGATTGAAATTTGAGTGGAAATCTCATATCTCAGTCTTGCCGTATCTAATAGCGTTCCAGATCCAATAACTCTTGATGAAGGTAATCCTGATTCCTTCCATACGACATAAGTCAATATATCAACAGGATTAGTTGCTACTAAAATAATACCTTTGAATTCTGAAGCCATGATTTGTTTGACAACTGATTTCATAATTGAAGCATTACGATTCAATAAATCTATTCTTGTTTCGCCTTCCTTTTGATTGACACCTGCAGTAATTACAACTAAGGAGGCCTCCTTACATTCATCATAATTTCCAGCTCTAATACTCATTTTTCTTGGGGCAAACGCAAGTCCGTGATTAAGATCCATCGCCTCACCTTCAGCTTTGTTATGATCGATATCAATTAAGATTAATTCTTCAACAGCACCTTGATTAACTAAGGCATAAGCATAACTCATTCCTACGAATCCCGTACCGATAATGACAACTTTACTATTTTCCATTAAAATCATTCCCTTCATAAATAAATCAACCTCATTCTATGATGATTTATGTATTTAATCAAGTAAAGAGCTCATAAGTATTACTGTTTATTATTTATAGTAAGATTCGAACTTAAGAGTAATATTTTAAAAACATGCCTTTTTATATCATGAGTTCATAAAAAATGTTATAATATAAACATCATTTGAGGTGGTTTTATGAAATTATCAACAGGTATGACTGTGCAAATTCACAGTTACAAACATAACAAAAAGCTGCATCGTATATGGAAGAAAACCGTGGTTTTATATCAAGATCAACATGTGTTAGTCACAGCAAACAATAGAACAAAAGTTATTGAAAGCGATGGCAGAAGCTGGCATACAAAAGAGCCAGCAATATGCTATTTCTACAATGATTACTGGTTTAATATCATTGGTATGCTTAAAAAAGAGGGCGTTTATTTTTATTGCAACCTATCTAGCCCTTATCTTTATGATGGTGAAGCTATCAAATACATTGACTATGATTTGGATGTCAAGGTTTTTCCTGATGGTAGTTATAGATTACTTGATGAAAAAGAATATCAACTTCACTTAAATCAGATGTGTTATTCTGATGAAATTCAAGAAATAATAAAGAAACATAGAAATATCTTAATTGAAAAGATAGAAAAAAAAGAAAATCCTTTTTGTCTTTCCGATATTAAGGTATATCACGACCAGTTTAAAAGTCTAAGTAAGAAGTGAGAGGTGTCTAATGAGGCTTTTTCATACAGCAGTTAAAATGAGTTTAGTTGGAATCATCGCAAGCCTAATCGCTAGGTTTGTTTCGCTTGACTATTGGATGACAGCTGGTGTTTTAGCTATTTTATCAATCCATTTAACAAGAAGAGATTCGATTGTTATTTCAGCAAAAAGACTCGTTGACTCAGTTTTTGGACTATTACTTGCTACGTTACTATTTATTGCATTTGGCTACGAGTTTTGGGTATATGCAATCTTTATTTTCATTTTTGCTTATACATCATGGATGTTAAAAATTGCTGAAGGTATTGTTCCGGCTTTAGTTTTAGTAACACATTTATTGATGTTTGGCGTATTCTCTATGCCTATGCTCTATAATGAATTATCACTCATCCTTATAGCATTAGGAATAGCTACGTTATTTAATATGTTTTATCCTGCTTCAAGTGAAAAAGAGTTAGAAATGCATGTTGATTCCATCGATCACCTCGTAGCTGATCACTTGTATATGTTAGCTTTACTTTTAAAGGATCCTGATTATAATGAAGAGTATTATAGACACTATAGCTTTTTAGATCATAAAATTCAAGAATTTATTGATATTGTTGAACTTGTTGATAAGGATTTACTTTTTCAAAATGATCATAGCTATCTTGCATATTTTCATATGCGCAAAGAACAGACCAATTATATTAGACATATGTATCAACAGGCACTTAAGATTAAGAAATTACATCCATTCGCATTAGAAATATCTAAATACGTTATTACAGTGAGTCAAGATATTGGGTTCTATAACAAAGCAGTTGCTCAATTGAGAGCTCTTGATGAATTACAAAAACAATACAAAAAATCAACACTACCTAAAACAAGAGAGGAATTCGAGATTAGAGCAACCTTATATCAGATTCTAAATGAAATTGAATCCTTACTGACAGTCAAGGTGCAATTTCATCATCAATATCCAGATTTCGGAGAAAAACATTTCAGATTTTGAGATGTTTTTTTATGTTCACTTGCCATTTAAGGTTTAAAAATGCTAAAATATCAATAAATACAAAAATATGGAGGTTTTTATGATTAACTTTGTTAAAAATTTCAAAAACTGGATACCTGAAAAAATTCAATATATTATTTGGATAGTATTATTGGCTTCAGCTATCTTTTTAAATGTTTTAGGATCAGCTGATATTTTGGGCTTTTTGCAAAACTTCCTACCTGTTGCATTAGGCGTTATAGCGATTTGGATTATTTATGCAAAAAAAGAGTATTTAGCTGCCTACTTGTTACTGTTTATTATGGGATATGCTGATCAATTAGGTACTTTTATTAAAGGGATATTTTCCTTTAATTTTAACTCATTAACATTCACATCATTACCCACATGGCAGGTTATTGTTGGTATGATTGGGACTATCTATTTACTTTTGATGATTATTTCTCATTATTTCAACTCTAAAGTTACATTGAAATATAAGAAATCACAAGTTTTATTTCCGTTATTATTAGCATTTATTTATGGATATTTTAGATTCGGATTTCTCAACTCGCTGATTTTTATTTTACCTCCAACTATTGCATTGTTAATTGGTTCACCATTAGCTGCAATTCTTTTATTAATGGGAAATTTTGTTTCTCAACCTTTTCAAATCATTAATAACTTTGTATCGGGAGCATTTAAATTTACATCAGTATTTTATTGGCTATATTCAATAGTAGCAATCTATATTATTTATCTAACGGTTGTTATCACCTTGCATTTGATTAGAACGAAAGAAGAAGTATAAGAAAAATAGCCTTGGGATTCCAAGGTTTTTTGATAAAAAAAACCGCACTATACGTGTGGTTGGTCTCTAGTGGAGCGGGCGAGGGGAATCGGACCCCCATCTCATGCTTGGCAAGCACGTGTAATAACCATTATACGACGCCCACTGCTTCGTGCTTTTTTATGATAGCAAATTTATCTAATCTTGTCAAGCAGTGCGACAGTATTTCATTAAAAAATCTATCATCATTTTACTTGTTAAAAAAATATACTTCATACAATTAAATCTATGAAGCAGATAGAAGTATTTATATAATTCATGCTATAATAATTTTGGAGTGATACTATGAAAAAAAGACGTTGGCTATATCCACCTATCATTATCTTTTTAATCGGCTTTTTTTATACCATGCTAATTTATAATGGAATTTGGTTTAAACTAACAGATGGATTGAAATCTTTATCGATCATTGGATATTTCTTGTGGTTGATTTTTGCATTTTATCTAACGTTAACACTTCATGAACTAGGACACTTCATTGCTTTTCATATTCAGCATATAAAATTAAGAGCAATTTATCTTACGATGTTTGTCTTTTATAAGGATTCGAAAAGATGGCACTTCACAGTAAAACCCAAATTATGGGTTTTATTTGGAGGGTTAGTTGTTCCTGATTTAGGTGACATCAAAGATGAAGAAGACTTTCAGCAGGTTAAAGATAAATTTAGTCGCTCATTAATTGCAGCACCGATTGTTACAATAAGTCTCTTAGGTATCAGCATCATTACATTTCTTATGGTCTTGATATTCGGATCAAATGCACATCTATTGGGTATCATTTCAATTAATACTTTATATATTACTTTTTTAAGCACACTCTATATTTATACGTTCAGACTCTCAAATCCCATGTTTTATGGTGACTTTGTAGCATATAAAAAAATGCAAAATGATGAAATCTTTCAATTGGCTCAAATAAGCCAATATAAGATGTTTTCACTTGATGAATCTGAGGAAACAAACCGGTTTTTATGGAGCAAATCAAAAGATATTATTAGTAAAAATCCAATCAGTACTCAACTGTTTTATGTCATGATTGTAACAAACTATCTCGATGGTATTCTTAAAATGAATTATGAACGAGACGTTGAGCTTGACAAGAAACTTCAAAATATCAACCTAGCAGCACTGTGCAAAACAGAACAAGGATTATCTCTAGCATATGATCTTTGTTATTATGAATACTTTAAAAAGAATCCTGAAGGTGCTTTTAAGAAATTTGAACTCATTCAAAAAAGAGTGGGTAAGAAATTAGATGAAAAAATGGTTGCTTATTTTAGAAATAAGAGTGCACATATCATATATTTAGAGGATCATAAGGAGTTCTTAGATAATCAAGAAAATCTGTATATTGGTAACGCTTGGATTTTTGAAGCTTTGATGAATCCGTATGAAATGCTTGAAGCATATCATAAAGAGTTGCCTTATGTGGAATATTCATGTCCTGTTGATCTTTCTGATAAAGAAGAACAAAAAAGCGACTTAAATTAAGTCGCTTTGTTTTCTCATGGTGCCCCCAACGAGAATCGAACTTGTATCTCAGCATTACCATTGCTACGTTTTGCCATTAAACTATGGGGGCAGCAAACCTATTATACAAAAATATATACCAAAAGACAATAAAAATATGGTATATTTGTGTGTTGAAGGAAGTATTTAAATGAGAATGATTTTAAGGTTAGTCAAACCTTATTGGCGGATGTTAACAATTTCATTAACGTTTAAATCAATTGGCGCATTAGCTGATTTGCTTTTGCCATGGATTATTGCATATATGATTGATACAACTATTCCCAATCTTCAACTAGAGCAAAATCCCAGTCTAATGCCATTATATTTACTTGGTGGATTAATGGTTTTAATTGCTTTTGTTGGATGGTTTTTAAATGTTGCTGCCAATAGAAAGGCAGAAATGATTGCTGCAATCACGATTAAGGGGCTTAGACATGACCTTTTTTCCAAAATAGAAAGATTATCATCAAGACAAGTTGATCAAATTACAAGACCATCGCTAATCAGTAGAATGACCACTGATACATATAATATGTATAGTGCGACAGCAAGCATGCAACGCTTAGGTGTGCGTGCTCCTGTATTACTCCTTGGTGGTATTTTGATGTCATTACTATTAGATCCAGTCCTAACTTTAATTATGGTTGGGATGCTCCCACTCATTATAATAATCGTCTTTTTCTACTCTAAAAAAGGAATTCCCCTATACTCAAAAACTCAAGGATATGTCGATCAGCTTGTCAGAAAACTTAGAGAATATATTTCTGGAGCACGAGTCGTTCGCGCATTATCCATGAGTGATTATGAATTTGAAAAGTTTAATGAAGCAAATAAAAATACTGTAGATGCAGAGCAAAAAGCAACCATAACGATGTCAAGGATTAATCCATTGATGCAGTCTGTGATGAATATTGGTTTAGTTTTAGTCTTAGTTGCTGGAGCATACAGAATTGATCAAGGCGTCACTGAAAAAGGTCAAATCATTGCTTTTGTGACTTATTTTACGATCATTTTAGGAGCGATGATGAGCATCACCAGAATCTTTGTCCTATCTTCTCGTGCGACAGCCTCAGCAAATCGAATTGATGAAGTTTTAAATATGCCAGAAGATATGAAAAACGGCTATGATACGATCAAGATTGATCCTAAAAAACCTATTATTGAATTTAAAAATGTTTCTTTTTCATACAATCAAAAAGAAAGCAATCTTAAAAATATTAGTTTTAAACTATTTCAAGGTCAAACCCTTGGTATTATTGGTGCGACTGGTTCCGGAAAAACAACAATTATCAACCTTTTAATGAGATTTTATGATCCCGATTCAGGATCAATTGAATTCTACGGTAAAAATATACGTGATATCCAACAAGATGACTTAAGAAAAAGAATTGGTGTTGTTTTTCAAAATGATTTAATCTTTGCAGATACAATCTTCGGAAATATTCAATTTAATCGTGATGTCATCACGAATGAAGACATTGAAACTGCTACACGTGTCGCTCAAGCGGAATTTATCTATGATAAAGAAAATGAAATGGAACATCAGATGGCCCAAAAAGGTATGAATTTATCTGGAGGTCAGAAACAAAGAGTTTTAATTGCAAGAGCAGTTGCTGGTAAACCGGCGATTATGGTTTTAGATGATGCATCAAGCGCCCTAGATTATCAAACAGATATGAAGATGCGTGTTTCACTTAAAGATGAATTGAAAGAAACAACAATGATTATCATTGCTCAACGGATTAGCAGCCTCAGGGATTCTCATTTGATCTTACTCATAGAAGAAGGTCAAATCTTAGCATCAGGAACACATCAACAACTGATGGATACCTGTGAAATGTATCAAGAAATAGCTTACTATCAGTTAGGTGGTGGGCAATCATGATGTATGCGGGCAAGAAGGGCAGAGGCCGTAATGATGGTTCTCAAAAAGCAACCAATAAATCCTACGTTCTAAAAAGATTATGGGAATATTTATATTTCTACAAGAGAAAACTCATATTAGCGCTTGTTTTGACAGTAGTAGCCAATGTCTTATCACTTGTAGGACCTTATTTAACTGGACGTACGATATCAGCGATGGAAAACGGAGTTAAATATGACCAAGTCTTCTTTTTCGCAGGTTTGATGATTGGATTTTATCTCATTAGTGCACTTCTTAATTACATATTAAGAGTTTCAATGATTAAAATTTCTCAAAGTGTTGTCTATAAGATGAGAAAAGATGTCTTTGAAAAGTTAAACCGCGTTTCAGTTTCTTACTTCGATCAAAATCAAACTGGAGATATCATTAGTCGAATGAGCTATGATATCGATACGATAAATACATCTTTAGCAATGGATGCTATCAATATCTTTACATCCTCAATTACTGTCGTCATTTCATTTGTGATGATGCTTATTATGTCACCACTCCTTGTATTAGTCTTCGTTTTTACTATTCCAATTTCTATAACTATAACTAGAGTTTTATCAAAATTAGTGAAAAAGAAATATCGGATCCGCAATCAGAAACTTGGTGAAATGAACGGTTTTGCTGAAGAAATGATTACTGGTCAACGCACGATTCAATCATATGTTCAAGAAGAAGCAGTTTTAAAACGGTATGATGAAATTAATGAGGCCGCTTCAACTGCATCCTATGAATCAGGTTATTACTCAACTTCAGTAGGACCATCAGTCAATTTCGTCTCAAATTTATCAGTTGCTTTAGTTGGTGTCTTTGGTGGTATACTCTATTTCCTTGGTAATATTAGTTTAGGTAATCTAACAAGTTTTACACTTTATTCCAGAAGATTTTCTGGTCCTATTAATCAGATGTCAAATATTATGGCAGAAATTCAAAGTGCTTTAGCAGCAGCTGAACGTGTCTTTCTTGTTTTAGATCAAGAAGATGAACCTAAGGATATTGAAGGTGCCTTTGATTATGAAGATGTCAAAGGAAAAGTTGAATTTAAAGATGTTTCATTTGGATATTTAAAGGATCAAATCGTATTAGATCATGTTTCATTAACTGCTCCAAGTGGCAAAGTAGTTGCAATCGTTGGACCCACCGGTGGAGGTAAAACGACAATCGTTAATCTATTAATGCGATTCTATGATGTTAATTCAGGAAATATCTATCTTGATAGGTATGATATTCAGGCGCTCACGCGAAAAAGCTTGCGCAAAGCATTTTCAATGGTCTTGCAAGATACTTGGATTTTTCATGGAACAGTCTTTGAAAACATTGCATATGGTAATGGAGATGTCAGTCACCTTGAAGTTGAAGAAACAGCCAAAAAGGCACATATTCATTCATTCATTGCACATCTACCTCATGGATATGATACGATTTTAACCGACGAAGGATTGAATATTTCAAAGGGACAAAAACAATTACTAGTAATTGCAAGAGCAATGCTATCGAAAACAAGAATGTTGATATTAGATGAAGCAACATCAAATGTGGATACACATACAGAGGTTCAAATTCAAAAAGCAATGATTGCATTAATGGAAAATAAGACAACATTTGTCATTGCACATCGCCTCTCAACCATCCAAAATGCTCATTTAATTCTTGTTGTTAATGAAGGGAATATAGTAGAACAAGGTACACATAATGAATTATTGGAGCAAAAAGGGTTCTATTATGGCCTTTATCAAAGCCAATTCACATAAACCGCACTTAATTGAGTTATGTCCTTGTAATATAGTATTGTATTGTGTATAATGGTTTTAGGCATTAAGTTGCTAAGTTATAAATAAAGGAGTATCACAATGACCGGAGTAGTAAAATGGTTCGACGCTGATAAGGGATATGGATTTATTTCTTCAGCAGACGGCAAAGACATTTTTGTACATTTCAGCGCAATTCAAACTGAAGGCTACAAAACATTAGCAGAAGGCGACCAAGTAGAATTTGAAGTTAAAAACGGCGACCGCGGACAACAAGCGGCTAACGTAACTAAAATCTAAATTTTCAAAAGGTATGGGGACTCGAAAGAGTCCCCCTTCTATTTTTTTTGGCATATGAATTTTTATTTGCGAAGTATCCTTTTGGATGCTTTTTTTGTTAGAAAAATAAAGAAATACCTGTTTGAATTATTTCTGTGGATTAAGGTGCAATCACAAAAATTATAACGCCATAAAAGCTATTTGATTCTCCTTCAGAGCCAAGAACTAAAGCATTCTTAAAAAGATATATAGAAGACTGATGCTTTATCCAAATGTTTTTCTTTTAACGCTTGTCTATGATAGCGATTTTATGATATAATAAAGCAAAAGATGGGAGCGTTGATATTATGGAGAAAGATCTTTTAGAGGTAGAGCGCCAGCACTTAAGTAACGTAGTTAAAGAATGCGACCCAAAACAAATTGAAGAGGTCGAAAAAAAATTCGCTTTACTCTATACTTATGATGCTGTGGGCATGGAAGGACATAACAGAATTCCTTATGAAGATGTTAAACGTCTTAGCCAAGCGAAAGCTTTACTTGAATACAGTGAAAGAGAACAAAAAGAAATACTGAATCATTTAGAAGCTTTTGAATTTGTAAAAAAAGAAGCAAATGAAAAAAAATCATTTAATGAAGAGAAATTAAAAGATATTCATGAGATTTTAGTTGAAGGTATTTTCCAAGGTGGAGTTTACAGAAATGTGAACATTAACATCTTTGGCGCATCACATCAACCACCCGATCATGTTAAGGTCTATGATCGCATGAGTAGATTTTTTAGAGAAATAGATAGTTTTAAAGGTAATGTTTTAGAAACTGCAACATATGCACATGCAAGTATCGCTAAAGTTCATCCATTTGTTGATGCAAATGGACGCTTAGCAAAACTTGTTCTAAATTATTTTTTGATGAAAAGTGACTATTTACCCATCTCTGTTCCACTTGAATCAAAAGAAATCTATTTCAATCGTCTAGAGTCTTTTAAATCGGACAAAGATTTAAAGCCTTTGACTGAATTCTTCAAGGCGATTTTAATCAAACAATATGAAGATGTTTTAAAGGAATTAGATATCTAAGTGCTTCGGCACTTTTTTTGTTCATATCTTAATAAAAGGGCCTAATATATGGTATAATTAGTAATGGTGGTTATATGTCAATTATGGTTGGAGATGTCAATAAATTCGAAGTAAATAGGAAAACAGATATAGGATATATGCTTGACTCTGATGAAGGGGAGATTTTTTTGCATAATAACGAAAGTCTTCATCAGGAATTAGCTCCAGGTATGACTGTAGATGCCTTTCTTTACTTTGATCAAAAAGGACGTTTAGCAGCAACCTTAAAAACACCTCTTATTACCGTAGGACGACCGGGATTCTTAAAGGTTACAGCAGTTCATGAGTATCTAGGTGTGTTCTTGGACATGGGAATTGCCAAGGAACTATTGTTATCAGCAGATGATTTACCACTTAATAAAGAGTTATGGCCACAAATTGGTGATACACTCTATGTTGGGATTAAAGTTAAAGGCAAGTTAGTGGCCAAATTAGTTTCAAAAGAAGATTCAAAACTTAAACCAGAAGCCCCGATTGAGTTAAAAGAAACCATAGCAGCTTATGTGCAAAAACTTGGGCGTGAAGGCGTGAATCTCATCACATCAGATGGACACTGGATTTTTGTTCACAATTCACTTTATAAAGAAGCATTGAGATATGGACAAGAAGTGAATGTCAAGGTAACCTACCAATCGGAAAAAGGTTATACAGGATCATTAACTCCGCAAAAAGAAATTGCAATCTTTGACGACGCCAACATCATATTATCCTATATGATTCGTGAAGGTGACATGCAACTAACAGCAGATAGTACACCGGAAGAAATATATGAGATATTCAAGATGAGCAAGAAAGCGTTTAAACGAGCTTTAGGCCATCTCTATAAGGAGAGAAAAATTAACTTTGTTGATGGTAAAACAATATTGATTTAAAACAAATAATGAGTATAAAAACAGAAAAGAACTTATATCAAAAGTATGATGATTTATTCGATGAACAAGATAAACAATATGATCAAAATAATCATGATCGTTACAAAAAGAAAAAAGATCGTCCAAGAATTGAAAGAGTTGAAAGAGTCGAAAGAGTTGAAAGAGTCGAAAGAGTTGAAAGTAATGAGCAAAGAACCGAGCAGAGAAGAAAACAAAAATCTTCCTTTGCTGGTGGACTGGTTTCATTAGTTATTTTCGGAGGACTTATCAATTTTTTGTTTGTAGATAATACAACTTACAAAGCTTGGATTTCTCCAACTATTATATTTGTCATCGTTATATTTGTCATTTCAAAGGCATTAAAAAATAAATAAAGGTGAATGTGATGAATAATAATAATAAAAAGATGGTTGATGCAGTAACAGCACGCGATGCTGATTTTGCTCAATGGTATACAGATTTATGTTTAAAAGCAGAATTGATGGACTATAGTGATGTCAAAGGTTTTATTATCTATCGTCCTTATGGTTATGCAATATGGGAAGGTATACAACAAGATTTAGATAAAAGACTTAAAGCAACTGGACATCAAAATGTCTATATGCCACTGGTCATACCGGAATCCCTTTTTCAAAAAGAAAAAGATCACGTTGAGGGATTTGCTCCTGAAACTGCAATTATAACGACTACTGGTGTTGAAGACTTGGCTGAACGTTTAATCATTCGTCCAACTTCTGAGACGCTTTTTTGCACACACTATCAAAAGATAGTTAACTCATATCGTGATTTACCTAAACTTTATAATCAGTGGTGTAATGTTGTTCGTTGGGAAAAAACAACGAGACCTTTCTTAAGAGGTAAAGAGTTTTTGTGGCAAGAAGGTCATACTGCACATTCAACTGAAGTTGAAGCGAGAAAAGAAACGCTAGATATCTTGGATATCTATAAGGAAATGGGTAAAGAACTACTTGCAATTCCTTTTATCACAGGTAAAAAAACAGAAAAAGAAAAATTTGCTGGAGCAATAGATACCTATAGTATTGAAGCATTGATGCATGATGGTCAAGCGCTACAATCTGGTACGACACATTATTTTGGTCAAGAATTTGCAAAAGCATTTGATATTAAATTTCAAGATGAAAATAATCTACAGCAATATGCTTATCAGACATCATGGGGTGTATCAACAAGATTGATTGGTGCTGTGATTATGGTTCACGGTGATGATGAAGGCTTGGTATTGCCGCCTTATGTCGCACCTATTCAAGTTGTTATCATCCCTATTCAATCACATAAAGAAGAGGTTAAAAAAGCTACAGATAGCCTATTTAACTCATTTAAAGCAGCTGGTTTTAGAGTTTCAGTTGATGATTCAAACAAATCGGCTGGTTGGAAATTTAGTGAATATGAAATGAAGGGTGTACCAGTCAGAATTGAAGTTGGACCTAGAGATCTCGCAAATGGAATGATTACCATGGTGACGAGATATAATCGTGAAAAACATCTGATTTCAGTTAACGAAGTTGTTGCACAAATGCCACAAGTTCTAAGAGATATGCATGATGTATTATATGAAAAAGCATTAGATTTTGTTCAAAAAAATACTTATCAAGCAAAAACATATGATGAATTTAAAGCCTACATCAAAAAGGGTGGATATGTTGCGATGAGCATTTCTGGTGAAGAGGCTGAAATTCAAATTAAAAAGGATACAACAGCAACTGCACGAGTACTTCCATTTGATCAAACATTGATTACAGAATTATGTCCAGTTACACATAATGTGGCAACTCAGACGGTTTGGTTTGCAAGAGCTTATTAAAAGCGATAAAATAGTAGTAGAAATGAAGGTGATCCTATGCATCATAACATCATCAAAGATACAATTAACCTTGATAAGAAAGCTAGGGAAAAAGTGAGTGAACTCACTAAGGAAAAAGAACATTTAGATGAAGTAATTAAAAAAGAAACTGAGAAGCTTCATCAGTCTTTTCTTGCTGAAATTGAACAAAAACTTAAAGAAACAGAAGAAAGTTTAGAGCAAGAGATGGCAGAAAAAAAGAAAAGTGAACTTATCACGTATAAAAATATTTTAAAGAATATTCAAAAGCAGTATGAAGATAATAAGGATTTATGGATTGAACAAATCTTTAATGCTTGTATCAAATAAGAACTGCACGAATCAAGATTTATGTTTCAATGATCTCAAATGATGAAACGTAGACCTCAATAACGAAAATTTGTATTACATAGTGATGGAGGTAGTATGAGTTTAATAAAAATGAAACTAATAGATTTGGTTTCTAAAATGAATCAAATTGATGATGTCTTAATGACATTTGTTGATTTGACTGGTATACATCCTGTTTTGGCATCAGAAATTGTTGAAAGAGTTAAAGGATTGTCTTCTTTAGTCTCAGAAAACCCATGCCTTTCAATTCTAAACGAATTAGATGATTTATCAAGTGAATATCATTTAGAATTAAAAGATGTTGAACAGAAGGACAAAACATATAATTTTAATGAAATGTATGATTATGTATCTGCACTTAGAGAAAAACTGGAATCTTTATCAACACAAATTAAACAGTTACAAGAAAACATTCAAAAATATAATGATGCATTAATCCAAATTAAAAATATCCATAGTTTAAATATAGCATTGGATGATTTGTTTGCATGCAATTTTGTCTTCTTTCGTTTTGGAAGAATTCCAACAGATAGTCTCGATAAGGTGAAATTGTTTTTAAATAAACCGTTCATTTTTAAAACTTTTAGTAAGGACCATCATAAGACTTGGTGCATGTATTATACGACAAATGAATATAAAAAAGAAGTTGACAATATTTTTTCTTCATTGTTATTTGAACGTGTTATGATTCCTGATTTTGTTCATGGTACGCCAAGTGATGCAATCGAAGCTTTAGAATCTGAAAATGGAATCATTCAAAAGATGATTGATGCATACCAAAGTGAAATGGATAAACTTATTGCAGATAATTTAGAAAAACTAACGATTTTAAAAGGTGAACTGATTTTCCTTGAACGTGTTTTTGAGTCTAGAAAATATGTTGTAGGTATGGGAAATAAATTTAGTATTATCTCATTCATAAAAGAAACAGAAGTAGATGCATTCAAAAAAGCATTTGAAGATTTCAAGAATACTGAAGTTGACGTCAAAGATGCCTATAGCGATGGTCGAATTCAACCACCAAAACGTGTTAAAGATAGCTGGTTCAAATTTTAATTTATTTAACCTAACATTCTGATAAAGGAGAATCTATATGAGTTCTTGGGCAAACAATACCATCATCACGAAAGCCAAGTCAATCTTTGGGAATTTTATTAAACCAGAAGAGTATGAACGAATTTCTAAATTCAAATCATTACCTGAACTTGTAGGATATCTCAAAAAACATGGGAATTATCAAGGTATTCTTAAGGATGTTAAGGAAAATACGATTCATCGTGGGAATCTCGAAGCCCTAATTAAAAAGAATTCATTCGATCAGATTATACGCTTAATTAAACAGGTTTATACCAAGGATTTGGAATTTTATGAACTCAATATTGTCCATCAAGAAAGTGAAGTCATTTTGACTTCCCTAAGAACAATGATTGCTGATGAGTTTGATGAAAATCAGGGCTCCGTACCATTCTTCTTTGATGTTCATACTTCGATTGATATGTCTTTAGTCTTTAAAGCGAAGAACCTAAATGAACTATTAAAAGCGTTAGCTAAAACACCATATTATGAGATTTTAAAGCCTTATGACACGAAAAACAATCAACAAATCCGTTACCTTGAAATTGAACATGCATTAGAAGATTATTATTTTGCTGAAGCCTTTAGAAGAATTGAAAAGTATTATTCTGGCACTTTGAAGAAAGATTTAGATAGTATATTTCAAACTCGAATTGAACTTGGTAATATTATTAAAATTTACCGTTTGAAAAAATTTTATCAAGCAGATCCAATAACTATAAACAGTGTTTTAATAAAAAGACGTAGTAGAATTAGTGCAAATAAACTTGACGAAATGACTCGTTTGAAGGAACCAGACGATATTCTAAAATACCTTTCAACTTCAGAGTTCTCAAGATTCACAAGTGATAAAGATTATGTTTATGTTGAATATTACGCTGGAAGAATTCAATATAATCTTGCTAAAAAATTTATTTATTATTCAACAGATGTACCTAAAGTGTTCTTAGCTTTTGTTACATTAAGTGAATTTGAAATAGAAAATTTAACGAATATTATTGAAGGTATTCGTTATCACGTAAATAACCAAGAAATAAGACAAATGCTAATTTACTAGCATTAAGGAGACTAACTATGAGTATTGCAAAGGTTAAATTGATTGACCTAACAAGTAATCTGAATAATTTAGATCGCATTCTCATGAGTTTCATCGACATCAAGGGATTTCATCCAGTTCTAGCAAGTGAAATTGTTGAAAAAGTACATGGATTAACATCATTTGTAACCGAAAATCCATGTGAACCGTTACTTTCAGAACTCGATGATATTGAGCGTAAATTTGATATTAGTCTTCCAAGCATTGAACAACGTGATGAAAATTACACCTTTAGTGATATGCAAGAATATATGCATCAGTTTAAGGAAAGACTAGAAGAAGAATCAGACCGCATCAAGGAATTGGATAGGCATATTCAAAAATATAGCGATGCATTAATCCAAGTTGAAAATATCATGAATTTGGATATTCCACTTGATGACCTGTTCGCCTCTGAATATATTCATATCAGATTTGGCAGATTACCTAATTCAAATGTTGAAAAACTTCGATTTTTCCAAAATAAACCATTTGTTTTTAAATCATTTAGTCATGATAATAACAATAGCTGGTGTATGTATTTTGCTACTGATGAATATATTAGAGAAATTGATAACATGTTTTCTTCACTCTTCTTTGAAAGAATCTATATTCCAGATTTTGTTCATGGCACTCCAAAAGATGCTGTTGAATCATTAAATCAGGAAATAGCTAATACAACAAAGATGATTACAAATTACAGAAGTGAGCTATATGAGTTCATTAGTAATTCAACATCGAAGCTATCATCTATAAAAGGAGAGTTGCTCTTCTTAAATCGTGTCTATGATGCGAAACAGTATGTTGTTGGTTTGGGGAATAAATTTAGTATTTCAGGATTTGCAGAAGAAAAGGATATTCAAACTTTCAAAGATGCATTTAAAGGTTTTGATGATGTTGAAATTGAAGTGAATGATGCCTATAGTGATCGAAGAATCAAACCACCAACGAAACTTAAAAATGGATGGTTTAGTAAACCATTTTCAATGTTCGTTGAAATGTATGGCTTACCGTCATATGGAGAAATTGATCCTACACCTTTTGTAGCATTAACCTATGCATTGCTCTTTGGAATAATGTTTGGTGATTTTGGACAAGGACTGGTTTTGATTTTACTTGGATTCTTACTCTATAGGTTCAAAAAGATGAGATTAGGAGCTATTGGTATTAGAATTGGTATCTCATCAGCAATATTCGGATTACTATATGGATCATTTTTCGGTAATGAGAGTTTTCTAGATCCGCTTTATACCCAAGTTTTGGGATTAGCGGGTAAACCGATTCGTGTGATGGATTCAGAGTTTACAATGCCACTTTTGATTGCTGCAATAGGGATAGGCGCATTATTTATTGTAATTGCGATGATTCTCAATATGATTACTCTAATAAAGAATCATCACTATGCAGAACTCATTGCATCTCATAATGGACTTGCTGGACTACTCTTATATGGATATATCTTAGTTGGTGCAAGTTTACAGTTAGGTTTGGGATATTCCATATTTAATATTTGGTTGATATTAGCATTTGTAGGAATACCACTCATCTTGATTTTCTTAAAAGAACCTCTTGTACGAAAATTCAATAAGGAAAGTATGTTTCCTAAAGGTTTTGGCGGATTTTTTGTAGAGGGATTCTTTGAATTATTTGAAATTGTTTTGAGTTATATCACAAATACTATGAGCTTCTTGCGTGTTGGTGGATTTATATTAGCTCATGCAGGAATGATGCTTGTTGTCATCAGTTTGATGTCAATGGTTGGTAATTCAGGTTGGATTGTATTAATCCTTGGTAACATCTTCGTGATGGGACTTGAAGGAATGATTGTTGGTATTCAGGTCTTAAGACTTGAATTCTATGAAATGTTTTCGAGATATTATAAGGGTAACGGCATTGCATTTAATGCCTTAAATGAATAAATAATTTTAGGAGGAATTAAAATATGTTAAATTTTTTAGAATGGGTTTTACCTTTGATTTTGATTGTTTTAGTAACCATCCCACTGATTAAAGTTTTCAAGGGGAAAGTTACAGTTAAGTCTGCAAAATCAAGACTTGCAACACATGTTGTTGGATTTTTCACAATTATTGTTGCTGTTTTGGTTGTCCAGCTTTTTGTACATCCAGTAGTTTTTGCTGCTGATGGCGATACTCCGGTAGATTTATTAACTGGAACAATCGCACAAGGACTAGGCTTTCTAAGTGCTGCACTGGCTACAGGCATGTCAGCATTAGGCGCTGGGGTTGCTGTTGCTGCAGCTGCACCCGCTGCTATTGGAGCTTTTTCTGAAAATGAAAAAAACTTTGGTAAATCACTTATTTTCGTTGCTCTTGGAGAAGGGGTTGCGATTTACGGTTTATTAATCTCAATTTTAATTATCAACAAGCTTTAATTGGAAGAAGGATTCTTATGAAATTTTTCTTATTAAGCGACAATGTGGATACTCAGGTCGGAATGAGACTTGTGGGTATAGACAGTGTAGTAGTTCATGAAAAAAAGGAATTTTTGACAGCACTCGAAAAAGCCTTAAACGATGAATCTATTGCTGTTATTTTAGTGACGACTAAATTAGTCGAACTTGCCCCCATTATTATTTCTGAACTTAAACTAACACTGCAGAGAAAACTAATTGTCGAAATACCAGATCGCCATGGCAACGCAAAAATCGGTGAAGCAATTGACCGATATGTGAGTGAAGCCATCGGCATCAAGTTATGAGGTGAAACAAATTGGCATATTATAACGAAGACCAATTGTATCGCTATTTTGATAAAGCGATACATAGAGAAGCAGAAAAGAGAATGCAAGAACTTAAAAAAGAGATTGATTATCTTCATGCAAAAGAGATGAAAAAAATCACTGAAGATTTGCAACTGCAAAAAGATCTTCAACTGAGCAAGAAACTCAAAGAGCTAAAGCTCAATTATCAAGATAAAATCAATCAAATAGGTATTGGATATGATGCGAAACTCATCAAGGAGAGAACATTCATGACCAATATTGTCTTTCACTCTGTTCTTGATCAGATATATCAATTTATCACATCTCCAGATTATGAAAAATTGATGATTAAAAAGTTGAAAGAATTAAATAAAAAGTATCCGAATACAAAATCGATTATTACAATCTCTAATCGTGATACCCATTTACCTAAAATTATTAATGAAACAATAACATCTCTGTGTGACATTATTAAATCACCAGATTTACATTTGGGTGGATTTGAGTTTTTACTTGAAAATGAAGGTGTTCAGATTGATGAAACGATTGATACTAAATTAGTCGCTCAAAAAGAATGGTTTTATAGAAATTCCAAACTGTTTATCAGAAGATAGGAGGTAACAAATATGAAAAATACAATATATTCGATCAATGGACCTGTTGTTACCGTCAAAAACGCTACAGATTTTTCAATGCTTGAAATGGCGTATGTTGGCAATGATAAGCTGTTGGGAGAAGTTATATCAATTAGTCAAGCACTTACAACAATTCAGGTTTACGAATCAACAACAGGACTTGTTGTTGGAGAACCAGTTTTTTCAACTGGAGAACCGATATCAGCAATGCTTGGACCTGGATTGCTTAAAAATATTTTTGATGGAATTGAACGTCCATTAAAAACGATAGCAGAAAATGAAGGTATTTATATTCCTATTGGTAGCGATGTTGAATCACTTGATCGAAATTTAAAATGGGATGTTAAAATTACTGCTAAAAAAGATGACCTTCTTCGTTTTGGAGCAATTTATGCGACAACTCAAGAAACAGAAACAATTGAACACCGCTTTTTAGTGCCAAAAGGTGCTGATGGACGGGTCGTCTGGGTTGCTAAAAATGGGAAATACAAATTATTTGACGTTATTGTCAAAACTGAAGATTCAAAAGGTGAGACTCATGAATTAACATTGGTACAAAAATGGCCTATAAAAACACCTCGTCCAGTATCAAAAAGAATACCTATTTCTGTACCCTTGATTAGTGGACAGCGAATCATTGATACACTATTTCCAATAGCAAAAGGTGGAGCTGCGGCAGTACCTGGAGGATTTGGTACAGGAAAAACAATGATGCAACACCAATTTGCAAAGTGGAGTGATGCTGATCTAATTGTTTATGTGGGTTGTGGTGAACGTGGAAATGAAATGACACAAGTTCTTGAAGAATTTGGTGAACTTATTGATCCTCGGACAAATAAGCTATTAATGGAACGAACTGTTTTAATAGCAAATACTTCGAATATGCCAGTTGCTGCAAGAGAAGCGAGTATTTATACAGGAGTTACCATTGCTGAATACTATAGAGATATGGGATATAGTGTTGCGGTAATGGCTGATTCAACATCGAGATGGGCAGAAGCACTCCGTGAAATTAGTGGTCGTCTTGAAGAAATGCCAGCAGAAGAAGGATTTCCTGCCTATTTACCAAGCCGAATTTCTCAATTTTATGAAAGAGCTGGTCATATGCAAACTTTAAGCGGAAATGAAGGTTCAGTAACTATTATTGGTGCTGTTTCGCCTCAAGGTGGAGACTTTTCCGAACCAGTTACTCAAAATACAAAACGTTTTGTTAGAAGCTTTTGGGCGTTAGATAAACAACTCGCATACCAACGTCATTATGCAGCAATCAATTGGAATACAAGTTATTCTGATTATGTGCTTGATTTAACAAAATGGTATGATAAAAATGTCAGTCCGAGATTTTTAACAAATAGACAAGAAATTATGGGTATTCTATCCGAAGAAAATAAATTATTAGAAATCGTAAAACTAATCGGTAGCGATATTTTACCTGATGATCAAAAATTAGTCATTGAAGTAGGTAAGGTCATTAGATTAGGATTCCTTCAACAAAATGCATTTCATAAGGATGACACATATGTTTCTCTTGAAAAGCAATTAAGAATGATGGATGTTATATTGTACTTACACCAAAAAGCAAAAAAATTTATTGAGGAAGGGCATTCATTAAACGTTTTAATTGAAACGGGTATTTTTGACCAAGTTATTAAAATGAAATATGATGTACCAAACGATAAGTTAGATCAGTTTGATCAGTATTCAAAAACAATTGATCGCTTAATCAAGAGATTGAAGTAAAGGAGGCATACGATGAATCTCCAATATATAGGATTAGATGAAATTAATGGACCCTTAATCTTCTTAGATGATGTGACAGGTGTTGGTTTTGAAGAAATGGTCGAAATCAAATTAACCAATGGAGCGACCAGATATGGACGTGTCGTTCAGATTGAAGGTACAAGAGTTGCTATTCAAGTTTTTGAAGGGACTCAAAACATATCTTTAACAAATACAAGAACAAGATTTACTGGACACTCTGTTGAAATGAGCTTATCAAAAGAAATTTTAGGAAGAACATTTAATGGGTCTGGTAAACCTATTGATGGCTTAGGTGAGGTTTTTATTGACGAAAAAAGAAACATTAATGGAAATCCTCTAAATCCGGTTTCCAGAGTTTATCCAAGAGATTATATTCAGACAGGAATCAGTTCAATTGATGCACTAACAACATTGATTCGTGGCCAAAAATTACCGATATTTTCAGGATCTGGCATGCCACATAATGAACTTGCTGTTCAGATTGTTAAACAAGCACAAATTGCCGAATCAAAAGGTAATGATTTTTGTATCGTGTTTGCAGCGATGGGTGTAAAAAATGATGTTGCAGCTTACTTCAGACATTCTTTTGAACAAGCAGGAGTTATGAGTAAGGTTGTTATGTTTTTGAATCTTTCAAACGAACCAATTATTGAAAGAATTTTAACACCAAGATTTGCTTTAACAGCTGCAGAATATTTAGCATTTAAGCACGATATTCATGTTTTGGTTATCTTAACTGATATGACAGCGTATTGTGAAGCACTTAGAGAATTCTCGAGTAGTAAAGGTGAAATTCCAGGTCGTAAAGGATATCCAGGCTATTTATATTCTGATTTAGCTTCAATCTATGAGAGAGCGGGAATTGTCTCACAAGCTAAAGGTAGTGTGACACAAATTCCAATTTTAACGATGCCAAATGATGATATTACACATCCAATTCCTGATTTGACTGGTTATATTACTGAAGGGCAAATTGTATTAAGCAGAGACCTAAATCAAGTAGGTGTTTTTCCACCTGTTGGTATCTTACCTTCTTTGTCTCGTTTAATGAAAGATGGTATTGGTGCAGGATATACGAGAGACGATCACCAATCTGTTGCAAATCAATTGTTTGCTGCTTATGCACAAGTACAAGATGCTAGAAGCCTAGCTTCAGTTATTGGAGAAGATGAATTATCTGAAGTCGATCGTAAATACATCGAATTTGGTAAACTCTTTGAAAAACACTTTATTGGTCAAGGTTATGAAACCAATCGTTCAATTATTGATACGTTAGACTTAGGCTGGGATTTATTATCAGTCTTACCTAAGGATGAATTAAATAGAGTCGACGATCAAATGTTGAATGAATTCTATAATCATGACCGTGCAGTTGAACGGTTTAATATTGTTGCAAAACCAATTATTAGTGCCCTGAAAGGGATGTAATTAATGAATAAACAGGTATTTCCTACTAAAGGGAATTTAATGACACTTATAAAATCGAATAAACTCGCTCATAAAGGCTATGAACTCATGGATCGAAAAAGAAATATTCTTATTCATGAGATGATGAGTCTTCTTGCTGATGTTCGTTTATTGCGAGATGAGTTATCAGTGACATATAAACAAGCCTATCAAGCACTTCAAGAAGCAAATATTACGTTAGGAATTGTCAGTGATATTGCAAAATCAATTCCAACAACATCAGGAATATCAGTAAGTTATAGAAGTGTTATGGGCGTTGAAATTCCTCATGTAACCTTTGAAGCTGAACAAGTTAGAATTTCTTATGGAATCAGTCACACTAACACTAAATTTGATTACGCATATAAATGCTTTATGAAGGTGAGAGATCTAACCATCAAATTAGCAGAAATTGATAATTCAACTTATCGGTTAGCGAACGCTATCAGAAAAGCACAAAAAAGAGCGAATGCTTTAGAAAATGTTGTGATTCCACAATTCGAAGAAAATATAAAATATATTACTGAAGCATTAGAAGAAAAGGAAAGAGAGTCTTTTTCAAGACAAAAGATGATTAAAAATCGAAAAGAAAAAGCAAAAAAAGAACTACAAAAATAAAAAATTAGCCAATGACATCGTCATTGGCTTTGTTTATTCTTATTTTTAATTTTCTTTTTGGGAACAGGATCATATCTCGGTTTAAATAATGGGTTACAAGATAAAATGCGCTTCGCACTTAAAAAGGAAGCTTTTATAAAATTGAACCTTACATAACACTCTTTTGCATAGGCAGAACAGGTAGGTGAATGCCTACATTTGTGTCTGCTGTGAGGTGATATTTCTTTTTGATACCATTCAATTAGTTTGATTGCTAATTTTCTCATTTTTTCACCGTCTATATTATAGCATCTTTTATGACTTATGTGAAATTTCATGATTTTGAGATAAAATCAATTTGATGGCACTAATTTTATGCTATAATATGAGTATAGAAAATGCAAACGATTACAGGAGGTTTAGGATGAAAGAGTACACCACCAAAGAAATACGGAACATTGCTATTTTAGGGCATCAAGGTTCAGGTAAAACAAGTATTTCGGAAGCGCTACTTTATGTCGGCGGAGCAATTGATAAAAAGGGAGAAGTTGAACGCAGGAACACAGTTTCAGACTATTTAGTTGAAGAACAGACAAAGCAAACTAGTCTTTCACTTAGTGTCGAGCCAGTTGAATGGAACGACCATAAATTAAACTTTATAGATGTTCCAGGAAGTGATGAATTTGTTGGAGATTTAAGTCAAACACTTGAAGTTGTCAAGGGTGCTGTTATTTTAATCGATGCGAGTAAAGGTGTCGAAGTAGGTACTGAACGTGTTTGGAATGAAGTGAGAAAACGTCATATTCCAGCAATTCTTTATGTCAATAAGATGGATAAAGAAAACGTTAAATTCGAAGAAGTTCTAGAAGAAATTCGTCAAAAATTAGGCAAAAAGGCAGTTCCTTTCTGTTGGCCAATTGGGCATCATGATAATTTTGAAGGCTTTGTTAATGTCGTTGACATGAAAGCTAGAATCTATGATGGTACTGATAGTCACGATGAAGAAATTTGGGAAGAAAAGAGACCTAAGGTTGATGAACTTCACAATATGATTTTAGAAAGTGTTGCTGAAACATCAGAAGAATTATTGGATTTATATCTTTCAGGCGAAGAAATTCCTGAAGATCAGATTAAACTTGCATTACGAAACGGAATTATTGAAGGTGAATTAACACCTGTTATCGTAGGTAGTGCGACTAAAACAATTGGTATTAGAACAATGCTTAATATGCTTGTTGATTACCTACCAGCACCAGATGAATTACGTCCTTTAGTAGGCAAAGATGCTAAAACAGGAGAAGATATAACAAGATTAACTCATGATGATGAACCATTTTCAGCATATGTATTTAAAACTACTGTTGACCCATTCTTGGGAGCTATCAATATATTGAAGATTAACTCAGGTACAATGAAGGTTGGACAGGAAGTTGTTATCTCTAACAAGGGAGAAAATAAGAAAATTAGTAATTTGTTCGCTCTTCGTGGTAAAGGTCAGATTCAAGTTGATTTATTCCATGCAGGTGATATGGCAGCTGTTGCTAAAATTGATGGTATTGAAACAGGAGATACATTAGCGGATCCAAAAAGCCCTATCGTTTATCAACCTGTCAACATGCCTACACCAGTTATCTATATTGCAGTTCATCCAAAACATCAAAACGATGAAGATAAAATTTCAATGGCGTTGCATCGTATTAATCAAGAAGATCCAACATTTGAAATTAAACGTAATAAAGAAACTTCACAACTTTTATTAGGTGGTCAAGGGATGACACATCTCGCCTATGTTCTTGAAAGAATGAAGACAATGTTTAAAGTTGATGTTGACATTGATGACCAGAAAATTGTCTATCGTGAAACGATTAAAAAATCAGTTCAAGGTGAAGGTAAACATAAGAAACAATCCGGTGGAGCTGGACAGTTTGGTCATGTTTGGATTAAATTTGAACCATCTAGAGAACTATTTGAGTTTGAAGAAAATGTCTTTGGTGGAGCAGTTCCTAGAAACTATTTTCCAGCGGTAGAAAAAGGATTAATTGAAATATTTGAACATGGTCCTCTTGCAGGGTTCCCAGTCATTAATATTAAAGCTACGTTATATGATGGATCTTATCATCAAGTTGATTCTAATGAACTATCATTTAAATTAGCTGCAGCTTTAGCTTTTAAAGATGCTATTAAGACAGCACAACCAACCATTTTAGAACCTATTGTTAAGGTTGAAGTTACCATTAAGGATCAATTTGTTGGTGACGTTATGGGCGATATGAATAAACGCCGTGGTCGCGTACTAGGTATGAACCAAACAGAAGGTTACCAGGTTGTTATCGCTGAAGTACCAGAATCAGAAATTGTCAAGTATGCCATTGATCTAAAAGCAATGACTCAAGGTAGTGGTTCGTTTACACGCGAATTCATCAAATATGAAGAAGTTCCTCACAACCTTATTGATAAAATTGTAGAAGCTTATAAAAAGTAATCATTCACAAGCCCAACTAATATCAATTAGGAGGGCTTGTTATGCAATGTGAATTATGTGGTAAAAAAGTCAAGACAAAGAAGAACATTTTCAATTTATTTGATCCTGAAATACATCATATTTGTGAATCGTGTTATATGGATAATCCTTTGATTCCTAGAAAACGTGTTATTCCTATAACAAATGCTGTCATCTATCATCATTCAATGCTTATTTTTCAAAAAAAGATTTCAGGTTTGGCTTATATGTCAATGTTAAAGCCTTATTATTTGGATTTTATTAAAAATTATCCACAAAGCATTTTCGTTTATCAGGATTATATTGATGAATCAATGTTTGAGCAATTGGATTCTCTAAAGCTAGGCAATATTTATTTGCTGACACTTTATGAAAATATAGAAGAAGGAGAAAAACTATGAAATTTGAAGTAGTGGGAAAGAATGGTTTTGTTCCAACTGCTGCCATCAAGGAATATGCTGAAAAGAGATTTACTAAAGTCGTTTCCTTTTTTGGTCCAGAAGTAGTATCTGAGGTGAGAGTGGTGTGCAAGGTATATAAAGACCACCACAAGATTGAAGTGACAATTCCTACCAAAGGAACTGTCTTACGTGCTGAGGTTTCAGATTCTGACATGTATGCTGCAATTGATAAAGCTAACGACAAGTTAGTTGCACAAATTAGAAGACATAAAGATAAACTTAAGCACAATCTTGAAAAAGAAGGTATTAAGCAAGCTTATTCAAATGAATTCGATGCAGAATCACTTGAAAAAGATATTCTAGCAAGTCAATTAGTGAAAAACAAACAAGTTGAATTAAAACCAATGACATCACATGAAGCTATTGCGGCTATGGAGTTGTCGGGACATGATTTCTATGTTTTCTTAGATAAGGAAACGGAAAAAACAAATGTGGTCTATCGTAGGCACGATGGTGATTATGCAATCATCGAAACTCATACATTATAAGGAAGCGCAAGCTTCCTTTTTTTATTGAAGATAATATGAAAATCATAGTTATAAAAGAGTATAAAAAAAACTAGTTTTGCCAACTAGTTTTTTAAGAGAGAAAAGAATTATAAAGCTGCTTTATATAAAGCGTCAACCTTATCCCAGTTAACGACACTAAAGAATGCCGATACATAGTCTGGGCGACGATTTTGATAATTTAAGTAATATGCATGTTCCCAAACATCCAATCCTAAAATTGGTGTTCCTTCAGCTAATGGTGTGTCTTGGTTTGGTGTAGATAAGACTTTGAGTGTTTTTTCTGGTGTTAATATTAACCATGCCCAACCACTACCAAATCTTGTTTTAGCCGCAGTGTTAAATGTATTTTTGAATTCATCAAATGATCCAAATGCTTCATTTATAGCTTTTCCTAATTCACCTTTTGGTGTTTGTCCATTGTTAACCTTTAATAGTGGCCAAAAGAATGAATGGTTAAAATGTCCACCACCATTATTTTGAACTGCACCACGAATATCAGCTGGTACTAAAGAAAGATCAGCTAGTAACGTTTCTAAGGGTGTTTCCAAATCGGGATGTTTTCCAAGAGCTGCGTTTAAATTGTTTACATAACCTTGATGATGTTTCGTATAATGGATTTCCATTGTTCTTGCATCAATAAATGGTTCAAGTGCATTAAATGCGAATGGTAATTTTGGTAATTCAAATTTCATAGTATAATTCCTCCTATTTATAGTTTAATATTACATCAAATAACTAATTGTATCAACTCATTTGCACTAAAGCATAAAAAAAGTCTAAAATATGTTAAATTAGACATTTTTTAAATAATCATTTAGTTTTTGTTCGTCAATATCAATATAAATAGTTTGATGATTTTTATAAGTTACATGGTATCCAGGTCTTCCTGAAATCTTCTTTATATGCTTGATTTGAGTGTAATCAACTGGTATTGAAGAAGAGTACTTTAGACTTGAAAATTGAGCAGCAAGCATCGCTGCTTTGCGAATAATTGCTTCATTCAGTTCATCAGCAATAACTAAAACATGCGCACCTGGAAAATCTTTGACATGGAACCAAAAATCATTTTTATTTCCAAGCTGATGTGTAATATATTCATTTTGCAAACTGTTCTTACCAACATAAATGGTAGATTGTTCGTCAACTATTTTTATGATATTGGGTTTTTTGACCTGTTTTTTATGCTGAGGTTTTACTTTAATAGATTTATATCCATAAGGAATCAGTTCTTGTTCGAAATCTTTGAGACTATCATTTGCTGATAAATCTAGATATGTTTCAAATTCTTCAAATAGATTGATGAGTTGTTCATGTTTCTTTAGTAATCTTTGTGTTTGAAGGATCGTTCGTTTTGCTTTCTGATAAGATTTATAGAAATTTTGAGCATTCTCATTAAGTGTTAATGTTGGATCAAGAAGAAGTGTATGATCATCGACAGTTAATGAAGAAGTTTTTTCTTTCATTAAATGTCCAGATTGATATATCAAATCACCTTTTTCTTTATCGAGCAGTTTTATTTGAGCTTTTTCAATTGTATTTTGATAATGTTCTTTAAGCGTTGACATTTTTTTAAGCTGTTTTTTGATAAAAATGGCGTGTGATGATTGAGATGAAGTTGACTGTTCTAATTTATCATCCATCATCTCCGAAATTGAGTTATAATTTTTCTTTTCCGCATTAGAATCAAATATATCAAATACATAATCTTTTCTATCTGTTAGATTTCTTGTGGGATGAGCTTCTATTTTTAAAATATCTTGCTGATGCTCAAAAAGATATTTTGCTAAGAAGGGTGAAATTCCCATATATTGATTAACTAGATCCATATAAGAGAATATCTTTTCATAGGATAAATTGAAAAACGAAACTTTATCAGATGGGAAAAATTCAAATTGAGCTTGAGGTAATAGCTGTCTACCCTCTTCAAAAAACATTTTTTTGAAAGTATCAACAATGATTTGATCTTGAACTAATAAAAGATTAGAGTGTTTACCCATCGCTTCAAAAACAAGCGTTTTATGTATTTGTCCATCAATAAAATCATTGATAATGAAATCAAAAAGAATAACTCTATCAGTTTCATATTGATTTATCTTTTGGAGTATTGCACCTTCCAAATGTTTTTTCAGCGTATTTAGAAATTGTGAACTTGCATTTGATTCCGCTTTTTTACTTGTCAAATGGAAACCGAAATCATGCGAACTTACATTAATATCTAAGTTCATTCTTTCTCCTTTGAGATAAAAGACAAAAACAAACGACATTTCACTCGTTTGATAGATTTTTTCAAGTCTAGCTTTTTCTAGTCTATGATTAAGTTCAGTAATTAAGTGATAAATCAAAAATCCATCAAAAACCATATGACACCTCTAAATCATTTTATCATAAAAATATGTGAAAAATCTTAGTGTAAGCGTTATTCTTGGTTAATAAACTCTATATCTATTTACTAAGTGGCTTTAATAATATATAATAAGAAATAACATCATGAATAAAAGGAGGAGCCTATGAAACTGAATGAAAGAGGATTGTTGGTTGTCATTTCTGGCCCTTCAGGCGTAGGAAAAGGAACTGTCCGTAGAGCTTTATTCCAAATGCCTCATCATGATTTAGTCTACTCAGTATCTATGACAACAAGACCAGCTCGATCAGATGAAGTTGAAGGCGTTGACTATTATTTTGTTGACAAAGAAACATTTTTAAAACGTATTAAAGAAAATAAGTTTTTAGAATGGGCAGAATTTGTTGGCAATTACTATGGTACACCTCGTGATAAAGTAGATGAACAATTAGACAACGGAAAAGAAGTCGTTTTAGAAATTGAAGTTGAAGGTGCACTTCAAGTAAGAAAGCAAATGAAAGATGCAGTCTTTATTTTCTTGGTTCCACCAGGAAAGAAGGCACTTTATGAAAGATTGAAAAATCGAGGCACAGAGCCTACGGATATGATTGAAAAGAGAATGAAAAAGGCTGAATCTGAATTTTTACTTGCGCATAAATATGATTATATTGTCGTCAATGACGAAGTTAATAATGCTGCTGACCGTATCATGGCAATTATACGAGCTGAGCATGCTCGGACTGAAAGATCAATTCACAACTATATTAAGATGATAGGAGAATAAGATGAAAAATAAAGATGGAATGAGATACCCCTCAATCGATAAATTGTTATCAAAGATTGATTCAAAATACAAACTTGTTTACGCTGCAAGTAAAGTTGCTACAATTTTAGAATCGGAAAAATTAAGTGTTGATGATTCACTTTGTGTAAAATCTATTGGTATTGCACTTGAAGAAATATTAGATGGAAAAGTAGATATCGAATTTGAATCCTAAGACAAAAGCGCTTAGCGCTTTTTTTTTGCTCTTCAAAATGCAATATGACATTTAGTTTGTGATACAATAAGAATGGTGATTACATGAATTTAAAAGACAAAATAGCATTACTACCAAGTGAACCTGGTTGCTATTTAATGCAGAATGAAAATGAAGACATCATTTATGTAGGTAAAGCAAAAAATTTAAAAAATCGTGTGAAATCTTATTTTACGGGAGCACATAATCAAAAAACAACGCGTTTGGTATCGGAAATTCGCGATTTTTCTTATGTCTTAACAAATAATGAACGTGAATCATTAATTTTAGAAAGCAATTTAATCAAACAATATTTACCCAAATATAATATCAGATTGATGGATGATAAAAGTTATCCCTATATTGAATTAACTAAAGAAAAACATCCAAAGCTTCAAGTGGTAAGAAAGAAGAATACTAAAGGCAAGCTCTTTGGACCCTATCCAAATGTCTATGCAGCTAGACAGACATCTAGGCTACTCAACAGACTATACCCACTCAGAAAATGTGAAACGATGCCCAAAAAGGCATGTTTGTATTATCATATCGGGCAATGCTTAGGACCTTGCATCAATAAAGACGTTGATTATAAGGATACTTTTTCACAGATTACAAGTTTTCTGAAAGGCGATACAAAAGAAGTATTAAATCGACTTGATCTTGAAATGCAGCAAGCTAGTGTTGACATGGCATATGAAAAGGCAGCTGAGTTTCGTGATATGATTCAACATATAGAATCAACAATTGAAAAACAAATTATCAATTCAAATGACTTTAAGGATCGAGATATTATTAGTTTTGCTAGCAATAAAGATGATGTATCTTTAGCTATTCTTGTAATGAGACAAGGAAAGATGATTGATCATCACCAAATTGTATTTGCTTACATTGGTGATCCTATAGATACAGTAATGAGTTATCTTCAACAATATTATGAAACCATTATGCCTGATGAATTACTGTTTAGCGATAGATTTGATCTTGATGAACTCACCCAGTATTTTGGTAAGAAAGCTCTCCTTCCTCAAAAAGGAGATAAAAAGAAATTAACAGAGATGGCATCAAAAAATGCAGATTATGATTTAAAGCATCATTTCATGCTTTATAGACATAAAGATGAACAAAAACAAAAAGCTTTAGATGAACTTGGTAAACTTATAAATCACAAAGTAAATACAATTGAGGTTTTTGATAATGCTCAATTATTTGGCACAGCACCTATTTCAGCACTCATTGTTTATAAAGACGGAGATTTTGATCGAAAAAGCTATCGTAAGTATCACTTAAAGACAACAACCAATGATGATTACCAAGCAATGAAAGAAGTCATCTATAGAAGGTATCAAAAGTTATTGATTGAGAATCTCGATTTTCCAAGTTTGATTTTGGTAGATGGTGGCAAAGGACAGCTTCATGCTGCAGCTGAAGTCTTAAAAAATTTAAATATTCAGATCAAAATAGCTGGGTTAAAAAAGAATAGCAAACATATGCTCGAAGCATTAGTCTATGAGGATGAAGTGATACCTTTACTGAAAAATAGTGATCTTTATAAATTGCTATTGAAGCTATCTGAAGAAGTTCATAGATTTGCTATTGATTTTCATAGAAACACAAGAGCTAAATTATCAAATAATTCTCCACTCGACAATATTCAAGGCATTGGAGATAAAAGGAAAAAAGCTTTATTAAGCCATTTTACAAGCATTGATGAGATAAAGAATGCAAGCGATGAGGAATTACTTTCTTTAGGGATTCCACAAGCAGTTATCATTCAGATTAAAGAGGGTCTAAAATGAAAAAAATTATATGGAGTATCGATAAAAATCTGAAGGTTTTCTATTTGATAATTAGTGGACGCAAGGTCGGTTTTTATCTATCGAATCGTTTGTATAAGACATTTTTTATGTACTTAAAAAAAGGTGTCTTAGTTGATTTCGAGGTTTCACATAAAAAGAAAAAGATAGGAGTTTTCTCTTATTATCAAGTGGCACATTTCAATCAAATTATCTCACTTAATCCTTATTATGTTCATTACGATTTGACCAGAATGAGAAAAGAGATGAAAGAGGTAATAGCAAGTAATAAGAACTTTTTGTTTGTTGATTTTGAGATGACTATGCCAGGTTATCACGATTATCATTTTAATGCAGAAATCATTCAAGTTGGATATGTTTTAGCTGAAGCCAAAGGACACATTATTCATCAAGATGGATATTATATTTTACCAAAAGAAAAAATGACATTAAGTAGGAGAACAAAAAAATTCTTGAATCTTGATGAAGAAAAGTTTTTCAAGGAAGCACTACCTTATGAACATTTTTACAATAAACTAGCAAAACTAATTAAAAAGTATAAACCAAAATTTGTTGTTTGGGGAAAAAATGATTTAACTGCAATGAATGATTCATATGCACTACATGAAAAAAAGAAACTAACAGAAGATAGCCAATTCATCGATCTATTGAAACTTCATAAAGATTATTATAACTTGCGAGATGATTTGGGATTATTTAAAGCATACAAAACTTACTACAATGTAGAATTTGATCAAGCACATGATGCGAAAGACGATGCACTTGTTACAAAGTATGTTTTTGATGCATTCCTTGATAATATGAAATAAGATGAAATATTTATTGATTATAATGATGTGGACTCCTTGAATTTGGAGTCTACTTTTTAACATATATGAGAGATAATAACTTAAAAATTTAGCAATTATCAATTTTTTCTCATAGTGACAAAAAAATGTATTTAATTTCTCAATTATTCTATGACTATCCACCTTTACAAAGGGACTTACTTCTTCCTTACCATGAATTAAATCACTTGTCTTATTAAAAATGATAATGCTTACATAAGGCTTTATAAGGCTCTCAAATGACTATTTCCATTTGACAAAAAGTTAAATTTATGCTAAAATTGTCATAGTTTGAAATAGGAGGTTTTATAAAAATGAAACATAAAAACTATATTAAAATAACAAGTCTTTTTTTATTTTTAGTGGTAGGATTAATGTTGTCTGCATGTAGTGCACCGACAGAAATGATCACATTAGGTGAAGGCGATTGGGATTCCAATGCTTTTCATGATCAGGTAGTAAAATATATTATAGAAGAAGGATATGATGTTAAAGTTGACATCGTGGCTTCAGATACTGCAATTATGATTGCAGGAATGACAGCTGGTTATATCGACGTTACTCTTGAAGTATGGTCAGATAATCTTCCTTCATACCAACAAGATTTAACTGATGAACTTTATCAAGAACTTTCAGTTAATTACGATGACAATATGCAAGGCTTATATATTCCAGCATATTTGCAGGAAACAAATCCTGGTCTTGTCAGCGTTACAGATTTATTAGATTATGCCAATTTATTCCCAGATCCTGATGGCTCTGGCAAAGGTATTATTTATGGAGGACCTGAAGGTTGGGGCGCAACAGCCTTTCTTCAAGATAAAATGATTGCTTATGGATTAGATGATGAATATATATTTAGAACAATTGACTCAGGTGCTACATTATCAGCAACTCTAGCATCCGCTTATGCTCAAGAAGAACCTTGGGTTGGATATAATTGGGAACCAACTTGGATTATGGGTATATATGATATGGTCCTTTTAGAAGATTCGCCATATAATGCCGATGATTTTGCAAATGGAATCGGATCATTTACATCTGTAAAGGTAACCGTATGTGCGCGTAATGATTTTGAAACAGATTATCCTGAAGTTTATGCATTTCTATCCAATTATGAAACATCTTCAGCATTAACTAATCAAGGATTAGGTTATATGCAAGAAAATAGTGTTGAAGCAGAAGCAGCAGCAATCTGGTTTTTAAATAATTATGAATCAGTGTGGAGTCAATGGGTTCCTGTAGACGTTCATGATAAAATTATTGATGCGCTTGATGCGTAAAGAAGTAAAATTAATAGACACTTTGCGAAGTGTCTATTTTGAAGGAGAACAGCCTTATGTTTAATTTTCCAGAACAAATAATATTTAGAATAAGTGACATTATTGATATTGGAGTTGATTGGATACTCGAAAATTTACGTTTTTTATTTGATTTTATACGTGAAATTATTTTCAGTGTTTATACAGGAACTGAATTTATTTTGAGTGCTATACCCTGGTGGGCATATTTGATTGTGTTACTAATCGCTGGATGGAGACTTTATTCTATTAAAACAGGGATTGTACTTACCCTCATGTTGTTTTCTATTGGGATGTTTGGACTATGGGATATGATGGTTGATACCTTAGTTATGGTGGTCATTTCGGTTGCTGTATCGATATTAATAGGATTACCTACGGGTATATTTATGGCGAAATCCAAAAGATTGGAACGTATCCTTAAACCAATTCTTGATGCCATGCAAACCATGCCGTCATTTGTCTACTTGATTCCTGCGGTTATGCTTTTCAGCCTAGGAAATGTACCAGCTGTATTTGCTACAACCATTTATGCAATTCCACCGTTAATTCGTCTAACTTATTTAGGAATCACGAATGTTAATAAGGAAGTTGTTGAAGCGGGGTTATCATTTGGTTCAACACCAATGCAAATGCTCACAAAGATTGAATTACCTCAAGCTGTATCAACCATTATGACTGGTGTTAACCAGACAACGATGATGGCGATGGCGATGGTTGTTATCGCATCGATGATTGGTGCTGATGGCATTGGAGCAGAAGTTTTGATCGCAATCAGAAGATTAGAAGTAGGCAGAGGGTTCCAAGCAGGACTTGCAATTGTCTTCTTAGCAATTATTCTTGACAGAATCATGCAAGGTATTGTCAAGAAATTTGAAAGGGGTATGTAACTATGGCAGCTATACAAATAGAAAATTTAACTAAAATATTTGGGCAACCAAAAGCAGTTGTAAAAGCTATTGAGATGCTTTCTAATGACCTCGACCCTAAGGATGTTGGAGAACAAACAAATACAACTATTGCTTTAAATAATGTTAGCTTTACCATAGAAGATAAAGAATTATTTGTCATTGTTGGCCTAAGTGGAAGTGGAAAGAGTACACTCATTCGTTGCTTAAATTTAATCAACGAGCCAACATCGGGTAAAATCCTTATCGATGGTGAAGATATAACTTGTTTGAAGGGACAATCTTTACGAGAATTTAGACGTAAACGAATTTCGATGGTTTTTCAACATTTCGGATTATTATCACATCGTTCTATTGTTAAAAATGTTGAATATGGATTAGAAATTCAAGGCATTGATAAAAAAACAAGAAGAGAAATGGCATTAGAAACTATTGAAATTGTTGGACTAAAGGGTTGGGAAGATAAAAAGCCAAATCAACTCTCTGGTGGTATGAAACAACGTGTTGGGCTTGCACGAGCTATTGTAACTGAACCTGAAATATTATTGATGGATGAACCATATAGTGCTTTAGATCCGTTAATCAGAAGAGATATGCAAAACGAACTTTTAACATTAGAAGATTACATTAACAGAACAATCGTATTTATTACACATGATATGAACGAAGCTTTTAAGATGGGTGATCGTATTGCATTAATGAAAGATGGTAAAATCATTCAAATTGGAACACCTCAGGAATTTTTCTCTAATCCTGCAGATGATTATGTAAAAGATTTTATTTCAGATGTCGATAAAACACAGATCTATAAAGCAAGAAATATTTTGAGAAAAGATCAACTCATCGTTCATCTTGATGATTTAAGACAAGATGTATTCAATTTGATGAATCAAAAGAAAACTGATATATGTTATGTTATAGACAATAAAGGGATTTTCCTGGGTCAAATTAGTAAAGAAACACTTGCAAAATCACGATCAAAAGGAATTGAGAAGTATGTAGATTATGTTGAACCTATAACAAGAAATACATATTTAAAAGATTTATGGTCTAGATTTGAAGATGCAGATGAAAATTTGCCTGTTGTTGATTCAAAAGGTAAATTCAAAGGTGTCTTATCTAAAGATGATATGATTTCAGTTTTAGCAGGATAAATATAAATATATAAATTAAAAAAATAGCGAACCAGATAATGGTTCGCTATTTCACTAATATATTTGTTTTTAGTTTTTTAAATCCACAACAACAGGAATAACAAGCGGTCTTCTTTGTGTCATGTCATAAATCTTTTGATTTAGATGATCAATTACAGCTTGTTTCATATTGAGTTCATTATATAATTTTCTGTTGAGTTCAATTTGAACAACTTTTTTCACTTCATTTGCTAGCAGTGATGTAATTTCTTCATTACCTTTCATGTAGATGAAACCACGAGAAATGATTGTAGGTTCATTGATTAGCTTTTTTGTGAGTGAATTGATTGAAAGAATAACTGAAAATAAACCTTCTTCACTTAATAATTTTCTTTCCTTAATAACCATACTACCAATATCACCGATACCAGTACCATCAATATAGACTTCACCAGATGTAACATCACCGGCCATACGGAGGGAATTATTTGATAAAGCAGCAACATTTCCGTTATCCATAACTAGAATATTTTCAGGTCTCACACCACAATCAATTGCTAATTGTCTATGATGTTTAAGCATGCGGTGTTCACCATGAATTGGAATAAAGAATTTTGGTCTAATTAAACTAAGCATAAGTTTTAAGTCGTTTTGACTTGCATGTCCCGATGTATGTGTATCAGCCAAAGGACCATGAGTAATCACTTCAACATCCAGGCGAAATAACTTATTGATTGTTCGGTTAACCCCTTCCTGATTACCAGGAATAGGAGAAGATGAGAAAATAACAGTATCACCAGCTATTGCTTTAATTTGTCTATGATTACCATTAGCGATTCTAGACAAGGCGGCTAATGGCTCTCCTTGAGAGCCGGTGACCAATAGAGTCACTTCATTAACCTTTAACCGGTTAACTTGCTCTCCGCTCACTATAGTATCCTTTGGAGCTTTGATATAGCCCGTTTGCATACCGATTTCAATGGCTCTATCCATACTTCTGCCAAAAACAGCAACTTTTCTGCCATTGAGTACAGAAGCTTCTATGATTTGTTGGATACGATACATATTGGATGCAAAAGTTGCAATAATGATTCTGCCATCTATTCTTGAAAATAACTCATTGATTGATTTTCCGATTTTACTTTCAGAGGGTGTAAGTTCATCTCTTTCTGAATTGGTTGAATCAGAAAGTAAACAAAGGACACCTTCACTACCGATTGCAGCGAGTTTATCGTATTCTGCAGCAGGACCAACAGGAGTGAAATCAACCTTGAAATCACCTGTATGGAACAAGATTCCTTGATCAGTTCTAAAGACGATACCAAACATATCGGGTATCGAGTGATTAAGTCTAATAAATGAAATTTCTACTTTACCAAAAGTATATTTATAATGGCTCTTATATTCTTCAATTTTTGGTGATTTTATATCAGAATGTTCACCAAGTTTATACTCGATCATGTCAACTGCAATTCCAGCAGCATAGATTTTAGGTATTTTTACTTTTTTAAGTAAATAAGGGATTCCACCAATGTGGTCCTCATGTGCATGCGTTACGAAAAGACCGACAATGCGATCTTCATTTTCAACCAAGTATGTATAATCAGGGATGACATAGTCAATACCTAATAAATGTTCATCGGGAAACAGTATTCCAGTATCTACGATATATATTTTACCGTTGATGTCGTAGATATACATATTTTTCCCAACTTCACCGAGGCCCCCTAAGGCAAAAATGCCGAGTTCACCGGTTCTGAGTAATGGGTTTTCCATATTAAAATCCTCCAGGAGCGAATATTACATATCTATTGTATAATATATTTCGTAAAAATGGTAGTAGAATACTTAATATGCTATAATATTTTTGAGGTACCAGATGAAAACTATTATCTTTTTTGATGTGGATAACACAATATACAATAATTCATTGTGCATGATTCCATTTCAGACAAAAAAACTTTTAATTGAACTCTCAGGAAAAGAAGATGTAATTTTAGGTTTAGCTACTGGAAGAGGGTTAAAAAAACTTGATATAATTCAAGATGTTTTAAATCTGTTCAAATATAAGGTTTTAGTTAATGGTTCAGTTGTTTATATGAATGATGAAGTTATCTTCGATTTACCCATCAAAAAAGAGGATATTGAAGAAGTTCTTGAAATTGCTAAAATTAACGATTTTAATGTAGGCATGGTTGGCATTAACGATGAAGCTGTCAACTATTTCGATGAACGTGTCGGTAGTGGTATGAAAGCACTTAGAGGTATTAACCCTAGAGTTGACGAACATTTTTATTTAGAAAATAAAGTCTATGAGCTTTGGTTATTTGCTGATGAAGAAAAAAAGTTACTAGAAATTGCTAAAAAGATGCCTAAGTTCCAAGTTTATCCTTGGCATCAAGGTGGTGCAGATTTCATCTACCCAAGTATGAATAAAGCTTTTGGCATAAAAAAAGCAATCGAACATGAAAAAAATTATCAATTGATTTGTGTTGGAGATGGAGCCAATGATGTCAATATGATAGAAATGGCAGATATAGGAATTGCAATGAGCAATTCAAGGTTTATTGATTTAAAAGAAAAAGCCAATCATGTTGCTCCTCATATCAAGGAAGATCAGCTTTACGATTTTTTTAAATCTATTCATCTGATTTAGGACGTATTTTCTCTTGTACATCCCTTATAATTTCTTTTGGAACATAAGGTGAAATATCAGCATGGTGAACAATGAGTTCTTTAATTGCTGAAGAGGAAACAAAGTGGTTTCTCGAAGAAGGAAATAAAATGATTGTTTCAATATTCCGATTTAGATTCCGATTGAATTGATAAAGCGCATATTCATTTTCATAGTCTTGGATGTTTCTTAAACCCCTGATCATGACATCAATACCATTGCGATGCGCATATCTAACAACGAGGTCACTCGTTGATGTGATGATAATGTTTTCAATATCAGATGTTACTCTTTTTATCATTTCGATTCGTTCTTCAGTAGTAAATGTTGGTTTCTTCTTATAATTATCAGCAACGACGACATGAAGCTCATCTACAACTCTTGCAGCACGTTTGATAATATCTAAATGTCCAATCGTTAGAGGATCAAATGTTCCTGGATACACAGCCTTTTTCATATATATACCTCATTTCAATATTAGTATATCATTAAAAAACAAAAAACAAATACAAAAGGAGATTTAAAAATGAATGTTTATCGTAAAAGTCTAGTCGTTCAACTTGTCTTATTTATTGTCTTTTTCGTCATTGGAGCAAATATGATTATCACTTTCTATTTAAGTGAACTCATACCATGGATTGGTTATGTATTAATTGCTGTATTAGTTGGACTTGGAGTTATTGGTTTTAGGATATATCGTAAAAAAGATGAGACAATTTCTATTGTGACACAACAAGAAATGAAAACTGTAAGATACTTATTATATGGTTATTTTATTGTTTATATTCTTCAATTAATTTTATCTTCAATTCAAAGCATGGAAGCATATTTAGAGATTATAAATCTTGCAACTGGCAGTATTTTAATGCTCATAGCTTTATATGGTGGATACATGCAATATAAAATTATTAAAATAAAATAAATGCTTCGGCATTTTTTTTATTTAGAGCCTTATTTACCATACCAAAGAGAAGAAATGTTATAATTATTAAGAAAGAGGTGTACGTAAATATGAAAACATTAATTCAAACTTATACATTAAGTAATGGTGTGAAAATTCCAAAAATTGGTTTTGGAACATGGCAAGTTCCAGATGGAGATGTGGCTTATCAATCTGTATTACTTGCTTTAAAAAACGGATATCGTCACATTGATACAGCTGCTGCTTATAGAAATGAAGAAAGTGTCGGTAAAGCCATTAAGGATTCAGGTGTTCCAAGAGAAGAAATCTTTATTACGACAAAATTGGAATCTCACATTAAGACCTATGAAGGTGCTTTGGAAGGCTTTGAAAAATCAATGAAAGCTTTAGGATTAGAATATATAGACCTCTATATTATTCATGCACCATGGCCATGGAATGAAATTGGTAAGGATTGCAGTGAAGGTAATGTATTGGCATATAAAGCTTTAGAAAAGGTCTATAAAGATGGTAGAGTTAAAGCTATTGGAGTATCTAATTTTTCACCTAAGGATATCGATAATATTCTTGCACATTGTGAAGTTGTTCCATTGGTTAATCAAATTGGATATTTTATTGGACATAACGAACAAGAAACAGATGAATATTGTAAAGCAAAAAATATCTTAATTGAAGCTTATTCACCACTTGCTATAGGACATTTATTAAAAAATAATGACGTTATAGAAATGGCTAAAAAATATAAAGTGACTCCTGCTCAAATCAGTATTCGTTACTGCATTGAAAAAGGAGCTGTTCCACTTCCTAAATCAACACATGAATCAAGAATCATTGAAAATTCAAACGTTGATTTTGGAATTGATCAAAAAGATATGGCATTTTTAGATGCAATAAACGATGATCCGAGAAAATGGTAAGATTATTTTAATTATTTTATTCATTTGATGACACAAAAACAAAAAAGCATATTGGATATGCTTTTTTGTTTTTATAGAAGATTTTTGTCAATCCAAGTAAGGTCTTTGATATCATAATTTAGTTTATGAAACAAACCTTTCGATAGATTATTTTGGTTGTTTGTTACAGCTGCTATATACATTATTTTTCGATCTTTCAACCAGTTTTCTAAAGCTTCAACCATAGATGAACCAATACCTTGATGTCTGAAATCCTTTTTAACATGGATTTCATTAATCCAAAAGTAATCTCCACCTGATTCGATTCCAGATCCAATATTACCAAATATAAAACCTATAGGATCATCATCAGAATAATTTAATACAAGAAGGGCTCTTTTGCCTTCCATTAAGGCGTTCTTTAATGCTTCATCAATTGCAGAATCTGATTTTTCCGAATTGATTGCAAACATTTGTTCCTTGATTAAGGCAATCACTTTTTCTATTTCAGGTATTTTTCGATAATTTTGATAAAAATGTATTTTCATGAATTACATCTCCTTTTCAAAATACTATAATTTATCACTTAAATGCTTTTGACAATTTTCACAATATCCATAAACAGTCATATCATGGTGTGTAATCTTGAAATTGTGTTGTTCAGCAACATGATCAGCAATGTGGTCAAGGTGACAATCTATTTCATACATCTTTTGGCATTCTATGCAAATCATGTAATGGTGATGATTCTTTTGATTGATATAATAGTACGCTGTATTCTTCATTGTACTTTTCGATATCATTCCTTGAGCAAAAAAAGCATCAAGCGTACGATAGACAGTTGATAAGTTTAACGTTTCCTTCGGAAGCTCTTCAAATATCATTTCAGCACTCTTTGGTTGATGTGTTTTAGATAAAAGATTGTGTATCATCTTTCTTTGATGTGTCATTCTCATAATTTCATCTCCTTAAAATAGCTTTTAAAATAAGTAGAACAGTAAGTAATATAGCATAAATAATAACAATTGTAGATCCTACTGGGATTTCCAGAGGGTGAGCAATAAATATACCTGCAACCACCACAACAAAAGAAGATATGATTCCAATAAATAAAGTATTTTTAAAACTCTTTGTAAATTGGCTTGCTATAACTGAAGGAAAGATAACAAGTGCAGAAATCAATAAAGTACCTATAGTTCTAACACCAATGACAATAAAGAATGCAGTTAAAGCTGATAATGCATATCCCAAAAGAGTTGTTCTAACTTTAGAAAATTTAGCATAATTTTCATCATATGTCATCAATAATAATTGTCGATAAAAAATAATAATAAAAGCTGCGATTAACCCAGTAATAACTATGGATAAAATCATCTCGATTTGAGTTGCTGTGAAAATGTTTCCTACAAGCAAGCTTTCAATTGAAATATTAAAACCTTGCCCTTTTTTAACAAGAATTAAACCAATTGCAAATGAAACAGCTGAAACGAGTCCTATCGCTGCATCACCATTTACCGTTTTATTAACGGATAAGTATTTGATTAATAAGGATGCACTCATGACAAAGGGTATTGCGAGATACAAAGGTTCATTTGAAAGTAAAACACCTAAAATAATACCCGCAAAACTGACATGTGCTAATCCATCTGCAATCATCGCTTGTTGATTTAAAACCAGAAAGGGACTTAAAAGAGATGCAGATAACGCAAGAGCAGTACCAATAATGAATGCTTGTTGAATAAAGTCATATTGAAGAAAATCAAACATGATGATGCCCCCTATGCTCAAATTCCTTAAACGATTGATAAGGGCCAAAGAATTTAATCGTTTGATCAACATACATGGTTAGACAATTTTCTTTTACTGCATCTGTTAGATCATGTGTTACATGAATAATTGTCATACCTTTTTTTTGTTGTAAATCATAAAGCATGAGATAAAACTTTTCTCTAAATGAGGGATCAAGTGCTGATGCAGGTTCATCTAGAATTAATAAATCAGGGTTTGAGATTAAAGCTCTAATCAAAAAAACTCTTTGTTGTTGTCCTCCTGATAGATAAGACATACTTGATTGGAGCAACTGAGGTATTTCCATAGTTGCCAACCAAGATTTAATTAAATCAAGTTCATCTTTTTTGGGAACTAATCGTTGTTTTTTAAAACCGCTATAAATGACTTCACAAACTGTCATTGGAAGATTTGGTTTTGAATTGAGTTTTTGAGGCAAATAGCCCATATGCATATGCTCATTTGTTGTGATTATACCAGATGAAGGCTTTAATAGGCCAACAAGAAGTTTAACTAAAGTTGTTTTCCCACTGCCATTCGGTCCAATAATATGAAGAAAATCTCCGTTTTTTATATGGAAGTTGACATCAGCAAGAACATTAAATTTTCCAAAAGATACTGAAACGTTCTGATAATCAATCATATGTTTATGTAATGACTAATGCGATTTGCAGTTGATTAAAATCTCGTTCAAGCAAATCGAGATAAGTCACATTCCCTTCAAAGTCTATTTTCGATACATTTTCAAATGAATAGAGTGTTAATAAATTAAGATCGTAATTGTCTAATGCAAGTTGTCCTTTGATTGTGTTTGCCGCTTTAGGAAACTCTAAAGCGTCAATAAATAAATAATGGGTTCCACGATCTTTTACCTCATTAGTAAATGTAATGAGTTCATTAGATGTGAGATCAGCATCAGGCTTGAATTCTTCAAAAAGAGGAAAAATGTGTAATCCATATCTTGCAGCAAACGATCCGAGAGCATTATGCCCAGCAAAATAGATGGTTGAACCAAGATAAGTATCACTGGTAAGAAAATCGCTAATTTGTTGACTCATATCGTTGATTTGATTAATATAGGATTCAGCATTTTGTCTATAATAGGCTTCATTATCTAAATCGATGCTAACAATTTGTTCTAAAATGGCATCAATTAATTGAACTGTATTCGCTGGATCAGTCCAAAAATGGATAGTGTTTGCTTGTTGTTCTCCTAAGGGTATTAACAAAGGATAAGGATATGCAACAGGTGAATAATTTTGAGATAAATTCATCACAATTGTATCGGTTCCACCAATCGTTTCTGGATTCTTGATCCAAGTATCGATATCAAGACTTGTATAAATGAATAATTTAGCTTTTTTAATTGAAACCATATCTTGACTTGTTGCCTCATAATTGTGAACCTCTGCTCCAGGGGGGATGATCTGGCTTACTGTCATTTTGTCTCCAACGATTTGTCTTGCAAAATCATATCCTGGAAACATTGTAGTCACAATGTCAGCAGTTTGTTTTGTAGAACAACTCGTTAAAAAGATGAAGGTTGATAATATAAAAATAGTGAGTATGATTTTTTTCATGTCTGGTCTCCTTGTTGCAAATGATTCGCAATATTATTATATCATAGTTTACTCTTGTTGCAAATGATTCGCAATAAAAATCCTTTTGAATATAAAATGCATAAAAATCATCTAATAAATTGAAATATAAATGAAAAAATGCTATACTATAAGCCTAAAGTTGAGTGGGATGATGATTTCCGCTTATTTTATTGAGGTCAAAATGAATATAGAGAATATTAGAAAAAAATTAATCCCAATAATCAGTAAAGTTAACCTTGAAATTTACAGTATAAAAACCAAAAGAGAATTTGGGGAAAAGATTGTAGAAATTTTACTAGATACTGATTCGATTGACATCGACACACTTGAAAAAATTCATTTAGAATTTATTGAAACATTAAGTGATGATGATCTTGATCCTGATTATTTCCTTGAGTTATCTTCTTTGGGTGCAGAACGACCAATAAATACGAAAGAAGAACTAACAAATGCTGTTTCACAGTACATTTGCCTGGTATCACCTAAATACAAGGGAACAGGTACTCTCATATCATTTGAAAATGATATAATAACATTAGAAGTTAACGACAAAGGTCGTTTCAAAAAAATCGAAATCAAATTTGATGACGCTAAGAAAATGCGTACAGCCATTAAATTTTAGGAGGATAATATATGATTAGCAAAGAATTTTTTAAAAACATCGAAGCAGTTGCTGATGAAAAAGAATTAACACACGATCAAGTTGTTGAAGCTTTTATTCAAGGAATGATTGCGGGATGTAAAAAAGCTCACGATGTTAGATCTTGTCGTGTAGATATCAGAGAAGAAAAATATGAAATTCTTGTATACAAACAACATTTAGTTGTTGAAGAATATAGTATTGATGCAGACAAAAATTACACACAGATGTTAATTGATGAAGCAAAGCAAATCAACTCACGTATCAAAGTTGGGGACGTTTTAGAACAAAAAATTGATCCAAAGGATTTTGGACATTTTGCTGTCCGTGATTTCAAGAGTAGACTTAATGAAACACTTATAAATATGCAGAAAGAAAACCTTTATAAACACTTTAAAGCTTTTGAACATGAAATGATTACAGCAAGAGTTATTGATGTTGCTGATGACCACTTCAGATTAGATATTGGTAAAGATTTAACAACCTTACTGCCTAAAAAAGAAGCTCTTCCAAAAGATAACTTCCATATTGGTGATTACGTAAGAGTTTATGTCTCTGATGTTGAAATGAAGACAAAATGGCCAAAAGTATTTGTCAGTAGATCACATCCAAGTTTAATTATTCGTCTTTTGGAAAGTTTTATTCCAGAAATCAAAGATGGAATCATTGAAGTTATGGGTATTTCACGTGATCCAGGAGATCGATCAAAGATTGGTGTTAAATCCAACGATCCAAAAGTTGATCCAATTGGTGCATGTGTCGGTGAAGGTGGATCTAGAATTCGTGAAATTGTTAAAGCTTTAAGCGATGAAAAGATTGATTTATTCCGTTGGAGCGATAATGAAAAAGAATTAATTGCCAATGCATTACAACCTGCTGAAGTTTTAGCGGTTACAAGAGTGAATCCAAAAGATAAAAATGCTTTAGCAATTGTTCCTGATAATCAATTATCACTTGCTATTGGTAAATTAGGCCAAAATGTTAAACTTGCAGTTCAAGCATGTGGTTGGAGTATTGACATCAAAAGTGAAACAATGGCTCAAGGTGAAGGCATCTTATATTAAGTATTGAATAAAGAGGTGACTTAAATGACTAAAGTCAAAAAAATTCCGATGAGAACATGTGTCGTAACAAAAGAGGTTTGTCCAAAAAAGTCATTAATAAGAGTAGCTGCGACTAAAGAAGGCATCGTCTCTGTTGATTTAAATGGAAAAGCACCAGGCCGTGGTGCATACTTGAAATTAAGCAAGGAAGTTATTTTATTGGCAAAAAAGAATAAAGCACTCGATAAAAAATTAGAAGTGAATGTTCCAGATAAAATTTATGAAGATTTATTAAATTTAGTTAATGGATCATAATCTTGGGCTTGCTTTTCGCGCCAGAAAAATAACAGTTGGTACAGAAATGTCCATCCAAGCACTTAGAAACGGTCAAGTATTTCTCATGATACTTGCTACAGATGCTTCAGATTTAACAAAGAAAAAAGTCTATGATAAATCTAAAACATATCATGTAGAAGTCATTGAAAGTTTATCATCTATAGAAATATCTCAAGCTATAGGCAAAAAAGACATCAAAGTTATTGGTATAACCGACAAGGGGTTTAGTCAATTACTGATGAATGAAAAAAGGAAGTGATTATATGCCTGCACAAAATAAAAATAAAAAAAGGGTTGTTAAGAAAAACTATTCAAATAGAAAACCCAATGCACCAAAAAAAGAAGTCAAGCATGTTGGGGAAAGAATATTTATTTATAAACCTGAGATGAATGTTGCAGCTGTTGCTGAAGGGTTGAACCTTAGTAATGCTGGAATGATTAAAAAATTAATGCAATTAGGACTTATGACATCAATAAATCAAGTCATCGATAGAGATACTATCGAAGTCATCGCACTTGATGAAGGATATAAAGTTCAAGATGAAGTCATCACTGATGTGACAAGATATGATGAAATGCAACTCGTTGATGATCCAAAAGACATGGTAAATAGACCACCAATCGTCACAGTTATGGGCCATGTTGACCACGGAAAAACAACCTTGCTTGATGCGATTCGTAAATCTAGAGTCGTTGAAGGTGAAGCCGGTGGTATTACGCAGCATATTGGTGCTTATCAAGTTATAAGAAATGGTGATCCAATTACCTTTATTGATACTCCGGGTCATGCCGCTTTTACTGAAATGAGAGCGCGTGGTGCTAAGGTTACTGATATTGTTGTTTTGGTTGTTGCAGCAGATGATGGCGTGAAGCCACAAACAATTGAAGCAATCGATCATGCTAAAGCTGCTAAAGTTCCGATTATTGTTGCAATAAACAAGATTGATAAAGTTGGTGCTAATCCTGATCGTGTGATGAATGAATTATCTGAAAAAGGATTAATTCCTGAAGCATGGGGAGGCAAAACTCCATTTGTTAATGTTTCAGCTTTGAAAAAGCAAGGACTTGAAGCATTACTTGATGTCATTCAATTATTAAGCGAAGTTGAAGAATATAAAGCTAATCCTAAGCGTTTAGCTAAAGGTACTGTAATTGAAGCAAGTCTTGATAAAGGTAGAGGTTCTGTTGCAACATTGATTGTTGAAACTGGAACGTTACGTGTTGGAGATTATATTGTTATCGGAAATACTTACGGTAAAATAAGAACCATGCAAGATGATTTAAAAAGAAGATACCAAGTAGCTATTCCTTCACAGCCTATAGAAATTACAGGTTTAAATGAAGTTCCTCAAGCTGGCGATATTTTCATGGCATTTAATGATGAAAAAGTTACAAGACAAATCGCTGGTGAACGTCAATCAAGACAAAAAGATACAGAACTTAAAGCTGTTAAAAAGACTTCACTTGATACGATGTTAGGTGATTTGGAAAGTGTTGAAAAAGAACTCAATATCATAATTAAAGGTGACGTTCAGGGCTCTATTGAGGCATTAAAGGGATTACTTGAAAAAATTGATATTGGCGGTTTTCATGTCAATGTTGTTAGATCAACTGTAGGAGCAATCACTGAAAGTGATGTTACTCTTGCTAATGCATCTAGTGCAATTGTTATCGGTTTTAATGTTCGTCCTACATCGGTGGTTAAACAAGCTGCTGATGCACAAGGTGTTGAAATCAGACTTTACAAGATTATATACCGTGTTGCTGAAGATATTGAAGCTGCACTCAAGGGAATGCTTAAACCTACATTTGAAGAAATTGTTACAGGTCAAGCTGAAGTTAGAGAAACATTTAAAAATTCTAAAGTGGGAACTATTGCAGGTTGTTACCTAACTGATGGTAACATCAAGCGTGATGCTTTGGTTCGTGTACTTAGAGACGGAATTGTTGTTTATGAAGGTAAACTTGCATCACTCAAACGCTTTAAAGATGATGCAAAAGAAGTCAGACAAGGTTTTGAATGTGGTTTATCTATTGAAAATTTCAATGACATCAAAGTTGGAGATATCATTGAAGCTTCACAAATGAAGGAAGTAGAGGTGGAGTAATATGTCAGTAACTACTGATCGTTTAGCAAGTCTTATTCAACGTGAGCTAGCATCCATTGTCAATTTAGCTGTAAAAGATAAAAGCTTTGGTTACATCAATTTAACTGAAGTAAAGGTGACTAAGGATACAAGTTTTGCAACAATCTATTATACGATTTTAAGTGATGAACCTAAAATTATCGAAAAGGCTCATCTTGCAATTGAAGAAAGCAAAATACTCATTCGTATGGAACTTGCAAAAAAGATTAAAAATATTAGAAAGATTCCTGATCTTATTTTTAAATATGATGAAGCATTAGCTTATGGGAATCATATCGATCAAATTCTTAAAACAATAAAGTAACCTCGGTTACTTTTTTTTGTACATTAAATGATATAATAAAAATGGGTGAAAGCATGTTTGCAAAGGTCATAATAGATATAAAACACGAAGAAGTTAATCAAACATATGACTATATAGTTCCTGATTCCTTTCAGGGTTTTTTAGAACGTGGTATGCGTGTCATGGTACCTTTCGGACCTCAAATAAGAATGGGTTACATCATCAAACTAATAGAAAACAGTCAAGAAGCAACCAAAGAAATTCTTGAAGTTTTAGATATCACTCCAGTTATTAATGAAGAAACCTTTATGATGATTGATACGATTATGGATTATGCACCTAATCTTTATAGTGCCATATTTTCTACAGTGCTTCCCATTGGCTTACAAATGAGATACCAGAAAGAAGCAATTATTATAGATTCTCAAAAAGTACCAGATGATTTGCAATCATTTTTTAGTAAAAAAGGTATTTGGAGATTATCCAAGAATGATCAGGTTTATTATCCTAGATTAAAGAGATTATATGACCAAAAAATTATTGATATTAAACATGTTATTAAACAAAAAGGTGGAACATTATCTGAGATTCTATATCAATATAATTCAAATCATCAATATTCAAAAATGATGCACTATTCAACGATTTTAGATGCATACACTCAAAAGGATCACTATAGTAAGAAAGAACTTATTGCATTAGGTATGACTGCAAGCAATCTAAAAACACTTGAAAAGCATCAGGTTTTAATTCCTGAATCAATCGATGTTTATCGCAAATTGACACATCACTTTGAATTAAAAGATAAAAAAGTAGAATTAAATGGAGAACAAAAAATAGCATATCAAAGTATAAAGTCAAAATTAGATCAACAAGAAACATTTTTACTTAAAGGTGTCACAGGTTCTGGTAAAACTGAAATTTATCTAAATCTAATTGAAGATATGATGAGCCAAAATCAAGTTGTAATGATTTTAGTACCTGAAATTACTTTAATTGCTCCACTAGCTCAAAGGTTAAAATCAAGATTTGATGACGTTGCAATTTATCATAGTGCGCTAAGTCAAGGTGAAAAGTATGATCAATATCAACTTATATTTCAAAAAAGAGCACAAATTATTTTAGGAACAAGATCGGCAATCTTTTTACCAGTTGATAATCTTGGTTTAATTATTATGGATGAAGAACAGGATTCATCGTATATTCAAGATGAAAGTGTCTTTTATGATACAAAACTGATTGCAAAACTACGTTCTCAATATCATAACATTCCTTTAATTTTGGGAAGTGCCACACCGAGTATTGTTTCTATGCATCAAGCATTAAATCACGAGATTCATTTGTTAGAATTAAAACAAAGACATAACAATTTGAAGATGCCCAAAATTACATTAGTAGATATGAAAGAAGAGTTGAAACAAAAGAACAGTTCTATTTTCTCAAATGCACTCATGGATGCCATGAAAAAGAGATTAGCAAAAAAAGAACAAATCATTCTACTCTTCAATAGAAAAGGTTATGCACCGTTTGTCATGTGTAAACAATGTGGGGATGTACCCATGTGTCCACATTGTGATATCTCCTTGACATATTATAAGGATAAGAACACACTCAAATGTCATTATTGCGGATTTGAAAAACCATATAATTCAATATGTGAAGTCTGTAAAGAACCAGCAGTTAAAGAAGTTGGAATTGGTATTGAATATGTTGAAAATCAATTACATAAAGCACTCCCAGAAGCCAGAGTGCTTAGAATGGATGCCAATACAACAAGAAACAAAGGGAAGCATGAAGAGCTATGGAATCTCTTTAATAATTATAAAGCTGATATTCTATTAGGAACACAAATGGTTGCAAAGGGTCTTGATTTTCCTAAAGTAACTTTAGTTGGTGTATTAATGGCTGATCTCTCATTAAAGGTTCCCTCATTTCAGGCGAGTGAACAAGCATATATGCTATTTGCCCAAGTTACTGGTAGATCAGGAAGGTTTTTGCCTGGTGAGGCGATTATACAGGGATATAACTTAGAGCATTACGCAATAAAAAGTATCTTAGATAGCTATGATTTATTCTATAACGAAGCTATCTATTACCGGAAGCTTGGAAATTATAAACCATTTAAAAATACCGCTCAAATTTTAATTGAGGGTGAGAAATATTTGAAAACTTATCAACAAGCATTTTTACTCAGAAAAGCTTTGGTAAACTTAAACTATGATGTTTTAGGTCCAACTCCAGCAATCATTAAAAGAATAAAAGATCAATTTAGATTTACTTTAACCATTAAGTCTAAAGATCAAATTGATCATTCGGTTTTTGATCTAGTCGAACAATATAAAACAAAAGAAATCTTTATTAAGTATTACCCAAATTTAGATAAAGTGTAGGTGAAAATATGAAAATAGCGTTTATGGGAACACCTCAATTTGCTGTTCCAATACTAGAAAAAATGAATGAAGTACACGACATACTATTAGTTGTCACACAACCCGATAAACCTGTAGGTCGTAAGAGAATACTTGCACTCTCACCGGTTAAAGAAGCTGCTAGATCCTTAAATATTCCTGTTTTTCAACCTAAAAAACTCAAGACGGAATATCAAGTTGTTTTAGATTTAAAACCAGATTTGATAGTTACTGCAGCTTATGGACAGATGCTTCCAAGAGCTCTTTTAGATGAAATTAAAGCAGTTAATGTTCACGGCTCATTGTTACCGAAATATCGCGGTGGTGCACCCATTCAATATGCTCTATTTGATGGTTTGAAAGAAACTGGAATCACAATCATGTATATGGCTTACCAGATGGATAGTGGAGATATCATTAAACAAGAAAAAATAGATATAGATCCAGAAGATAATTATCAATCACTTAGCAATAAATTAAGTATTCTTGGTAGTCAAATGATTTTGGATGTTCTGGGGGAGTATGAAAATAAAAAAATTGTAAGTGAACCTCAGGATTTATCTAAAGTATCTTTTGCATATACACTGAAGAGAAATGATGAACGTATTGATTTTAATCAAACAGTGCAATCAATTCTTAATAGAATCCGTGGATTATCTCCAGAACCCGGTGCATACGCGTATTTAAAAAAACAACTTATCAAATTCTATCGTGCTAAAATTAGTGATATAATAGACAGTGAAGCAATACCAGGAACTGTAATAGAAAACAAGAAAAAATTAATTATTGCAACACTTGATGGTGCGATAGAAATCCTAGAAATTCAAGTTCCAGGAAAAAGACAAATGGCAATTACTGATTTTTTAAACGGACAAACCATCATTCACAAGGGTGATGTCTTCATAGAAGGGAATGAATAAAATGGCTCATAAAAATGCAAAAAAAATAATATTTACAAGACAAGAAATGTTTGAATTCAATAAAAAAACCTTATTAAAACGAGGGATAAGCATTGAATCTATCGCTGAAATTACCTTTCAACAGCAATCCAAATATACAGATGATATTTCAAGAGATATTTGTATGGAATCCGTTGAAAAAATTCTTTCGCTTAGAGATGTTTTCCATCATGTTCAATTAGCTGCAGAAATTGACCGTTTGGCTGAAGAAGGTATGTTCCAAGGACCTATTCAAGATATTATTTATGAAGATTTAGGGTTATTTGGAATTGATGAAACCATGGGTTTAGATGTCGCGGGTTTATATGGCACCATCGGTCAAACCAATTTTGGTGATATCGATGTCAATAAGCGTGGAATCGTTAAACGCTTAAATGATGCTGGAAAAGAAGATGGCATTTGTCATACATTTATGGATGACATCGTTGGCGCTTTAGCAGCAGCAGCTTCAACAAGAGTCGCTCAAGTTATGAATGAAGATTTGGCACATGAAGACATTGGAATTAAACGCTTTAGCATATTTGACTTATAAGATAGGATGATGAGTAGTGCCTAAAACCAAAAAACGAAGAATCTGGAATATAAAAATACTTGGCAATAATATTTTTGCTAAGTTTTTTGGTTTTGAACAGGGTGTAGATATCACCAATGATACGGCAGTTTTATACAGAAGAAATGTTGTCATTAAAAATATCATCTTTTTATCAAATATCATGTACTCGATTATTTTATTAATTTTATCTTTAAGTAGTGGACAAACTTCTGATTGGGTGGTCACTATTATCGCTTTACCTTTGACTTATGTCATCAATAAATTATTGAAAAAGCTCATTAATATGGATCCAACTGATAAGACAAAACAAATGGTGGCCATGTATGTTGCTGCATTCTATATTTTCTTTTCATCAGTCTTAATTTATGCGAGACTATATCAAAATCAATATTTTGAAACGGGCGCATATATTTTAATGTATTATGCAGTTGTAGTTATTTCCCTATATCAAGAAAAAAAATTATTAAGTAGTAGTTTTCAAGCATTACTTGCTTTGTTAACTGCAATTCATTTAATTTGGACCTATAATTTTCATGCCTTAGTAAACGGTCAAACGATTATAGAATTCCTACCAGCGTTTATTTCCTTACCTGAATTTAGTGATATTTTACTTCGAACCCTACTCTTTATTCTCTTTTATTTTGTTGTTTATTCGATTGTCTCAATGGGACAATATATGCAAGAAGAAAGAAAAAAAGAATTGATTAAAAGACGACAAGTTCAAGGTGACTTTTCACATATTGTTGGTGATTTATTTTCTGTTGTTTTCTCTAGTTCATATACACTGATGGATAAGAGACATGCTTATCAAGTTCAATTAATGAGCGAAAAGCTAGCAAATAGTTATGGGTTGCAACAATCTAAAATAGAAGAGATGAACAATTATGCTATGGTTCATCTTCAGTATCAGGAAATTAAAATATTATTAAATGATATGAATTCATATGATGAACAATCCTATGATATGCTTAAAGAAAAAACAGAATTAGGGTCAAAGATAGCAAAAAGAATGCAACTCGCACAAAAATGTGAAGATATTGCAAGAGCACACATTGAAGATACAGCAAATGAGAAATTTCTTAAGGAAATGCTCATCATACAACCTGAAATTGATGCTCAAATAATTTTATTATCTGATCTCTATATCACAATGAGAGGGCCAAAACCCTATAAGAGACCTATGGCACACTCGATTATTATGAAACTTTTTCAAAATGAGCTTGCCAATTATTTTGATTATGATTTAAAAGAAAGATTCTTGAAATTTCACGATGAGTTTGCAGAAATGTATAATAACTTTTGATTTCATAAATCTTATGTATTTATGTTGACAATTCGTATTAAATCATGTATTCTAAATGAGCAATTAAAAATACAAGTTCCACTTATTCAGAGCTACTGAGGCTAGTGACCTATGAAGTAGCAGCAACCTATTTAATTAGGTGCTTATCACAAGGGGTACAACCCATCAATAAGGAAAATCCAAAATTAGGCGCTTTTCCTTGGGAAAGCGTATTTTTTTGTAAAAAGGAGAAGACGATGAAAAAATTATTTAGCAGTGAATCTGTAACTGAGGGACATCCAGATAAGGTTGCTGATTTAATCTCAGATTCGATAGTGGATGCGTGCTTGGAACAAGACCCTAATTCCAGAGTTGCATGTGAAACAGCTGTAACAACCGATTATGTTTTACTTTTAGGTGAAATTACAACGAATGCAGTGCTTGATTTTGAAAAAATCATAAAAAAGGCAGTCAATCAAATTGGTTATGATAAGCATGGCTCAGGTTTTAATGCTGATCATCTTAATATAGATGTCAGAATTAAACCTCAGTCATCTGATATCGCATTAGGCGTTGATGAAAAACATGATAGAGAGCAAGGTGCAGGAGATCAAGGGTTTATGTTTGGATATGCAAACAATGAAACAATAGGACTCATGCCTTTACCTATATTTTTAGCACACCGTTTGGCAGAAAGATTAGCATATGTTAGAAAAAACAATATTATCAAAGGCCTTCGGCCTGATGGAAAAACTCAAGTGACAGTTGAATATGACGAAAATCATTATCCTGTTTCAATTCACACAGTTGTTTTATCTACCCAACACGATGAATCATGGACACAAGAAGCACTCAAAAAGGAAATACATGAGCATGTCTTACATCCTGTATTGTCAGGTTATGATACAACTCACACGATTTATCAAATTAATCCAACAGGAAGATTTGTTATTGGTGGTCCTGATGGAGATGCGGGACTTACAGGAAGAAAGATTATCGTGGATACATATGGTGGATATGCAAGACATGGTGGTGGAGCATTTTCAGGTAAAGATCCATCCAAAGTTGATCGTAGTGCTGCCTATATGGCAAGATATATCGCTAAAAATATTGTCGCATCAGGAGTTGCTGATGCATGTGAAATTCAAATAGCATATGCGATAGGTATTGCAGAACCGGTTAGTATTTATATTGATACATTTGGTACTGAAAAAGTTGCAATAGAAAAAATTTATGCAACAGTTAAATCTAACTTTGATTTAAGACCTGCTGGAATAATCAAAATGCTTGATTTGAAACGCCCAATTTATGCTAAAACAGCTGCTTATGGACACTTTGGAAGAGATGATGAAGGCTTTTCATGGGAAAAGGTCGATAAGATTGCTTTATTTAGTAATCTATTATAAAATAGTTATGGTGATGAAATGAATAATTTAGAGAAATTTGAAGAAAAAAGACTTGAAATATTAAAGCAATACAGAAAACAGAATAAGATAGCTATATTATTAGTTCTACCTGCAATTGTTTTTGTAATACTTGCAATTGTTTTAGAATTACCAATATTATTTATAGGGACAGTAGCACTGGGTATCCCAGCAATAGTTTTTTTTGGGAAAGCAGCAAAATTTTACTCAAATTATAGAAATTTGATTAAAAATGAATTGATTACAAGCCTATTGAAAGAAGAATTGGACGATGTAATATATGAACCAAAATCCTATATTCCTATTTCTAGAATTACTCAGACCGGCATGGTAAAAAGACCTGATAGATATACAGCTGAAGATTATATTAAAGGTAGTTATAAAGGTGTTGGATTTGAGGTCTGTGATATCAATTTTAAAGAAAGAGTTGAAACCAGAGACTCAAAAGGTAATAGAATTATTACTTATCAAACATATTTCATGGGTCGTTGGTATGTTTACACTTTTGAAAGAAACTTTAAGGAAGAACTTAAAATCGCTGAAGGTCGCGGTTATGGTATGCAGAAAAAAAATCTTGTTAAAATCGATACTGAAAGTATGGAATTCAATAAGAAATTTGCGATTTATGCATCGACTCAAGAATATGGGTTTTATCATATTACGTCGAGTATGATCGAAAAACTTTTAGAGTTAGAAAAACTGCATCGTGGCTCAATTCTATATTATTTTAATGATAACGAATTACATATTGGTGTAAATGACCGTAAAAATTATATGGAATTATCAATGAAAACACCAATTAATCAAGAATCATTGAAACCGTTTATGTCAGATATTGAACTAATCCCAGCAATCATTAATGAATTGCGGTTAGATAGTAGTAAATTTAAGAAAACTCTTTAGAAGGGAGAGAAAAAAATATGGGTGGAACTATTATATATGTAATAATAGGAATTGTATTAGTATTATTGATAGTAGTTGGATGGGTAATTAGTACATTAAATGCATTTAGAAGAATGCTCGTTAAAATTGATGAATCAGAATCAAGCATAGATATTGCACTAACAAAGCGTTTTGATTTATTAACAAAAATGTTTTCCGCTACTAAAGGATACATGAAGCATGAAAAAGATACTTTAGTTAAGGTCGTCGAAATGAGACAACCTCCACATGGAGCATCAATTCAAGAAAAACAAGAATTTGCAAACGAAGTATCTCGTGGTCTCCAAGCTTTGAATATTGTCGTTGAACAATATCCAGATCTTAAAGCATCACAAAATGTTGCTAAGCTACAAGATGCTACTGTTGAAGTTGAAGAAAATCTACAAGCTTCAAGAAGAGTCTACAATTCAAATGTTTCATATTACAACCAGAAAGTTGTTGTATTTCCAAGCAATATTATTGCGAATTGGAAGAAGTTTGAAAAACGTGATTTCTTTGAAGCTGATGCAGTTAAAAAAGAAGACGTCAAATTTGATTTCTAATAGAACGCCACTGGCGTTTTATTTTTATTAAATGCTTTAATCAAGCCATTATATATATAAATCTAAGAATGCTTATCTATTGGGTAAGTGTTCTTTTATTCTCTAATTATGTTAAAAATCCTTAAACACTGATATCTCTTGTAAAAAGACGCTTATTATAGTAATATAATAAAGAACGTAAAGGATGTGTCTCTATGCTAAAAAGTTGGTTTGACCCAGGTAAAAAAGAACTAAAAGATGCAAAAAAAATAGCAGATATTGTTTTTGCATATGAAAATGAAATGACTCAGTTATCTGATGAAGAATTGTCAGGTAAGTCAATTATATTTAAAGAAAGATTTAATAATGGGGAAACTTTGGAAGCTTTAATGCCAGAGACTTTTGCTGTCATCAGAGAAGCTTCGAGACGTGTTACTAAGTTATTTCCATATTATGTACAGGTTTGTGGAGCTGTTGCTATTTTTCATGGTAACATTGCGGAAATGAGAACCGGTGAAGGTAAAACATTAACAGCAGTTATGCCTGCTTATTTAAGTGCGCTTAATGGCGAAGGTGTACATATTGTTACAGTCAATGAATATTTGGCAAAACGTGAAGTCGAAGGTGAAATTGGTGATTTATTCAGATACCTTGGCTTAACTGTTGGGTTAAATGTTAGAGATCTAACAAGAGAACAGAAAAAAGCTGCTTATGATTGTGATATTTTATATTCAACGAATAGTGAACTTGGATTTGATTATCTTCGTGATCACATGGTATTATTTGCTAAAGATATGGTTGCTCAGCGTGGCCTTAATTATGCAATTATCGATGAAGTCGACTCCATTTTAATTGATGAAGCGAGAACACCATTAATTATTTCTGGTGGTTCAAAAAATAATCACAATTTATATCAAGCAGCTGATAGATTTTCAAAATCTATTCGTGATGAAGACTTTGAAATTGATTTGGAAGCTCGAGCAATTGCATTGACTCCTTCAGGTATTCAAAAAGCAGAACAAATCTTTCAATTAGATAATTTATATGATTTAAAACATGTTACACTTGTTCATCATATAAATAATGCACTCCGTGCAAATCATATTATGGCAAGAGATAAGGAATATGTTGTTAATGATGGCGAAGTATTAATCGTTGACCAGTTCACTGGCCGTATATTAAGAGGACGTCAATTCTCTGAAGGTTTGCATCAAGCTTTGGAAGCCAAAGAAGCAGTGCAAGTTAAAAAAGAAACCGTGACAGTAGCTACGATTACATACCAAAATTTCTTTAGAATGTATAAAAAGCTTTCTGGTATGACTGGTACTGCGAAAACCGAAGAAGAAGAATTTAGAGAAATTTATAATATGGACGTTGTTGAAGTACCAACAAATGCACCAGTTATTAGAAGAGACGAACCAGATTATATCTATGCAAATTTAAAAGATAAGTTTGATGCTCTCGTCAATGAAATCGAGCAAAGACATCAAAAAGGACAACCTTTATTAATTGGTACAATCGCGGTTGAAACCTCTGAAGATTTATCTCGTGCCCTTAATGCAAGAAGAATCCCTCATGAAGTGTTGAATGCGAAGAACCATGAAAGAGAAGCTGAAATCGTAGCAAAAGCTGGTTTATTGGGTTCTGTAACAATTGCAACCAATATGGCTGGTCGTGGTACCGATATCAAACTTGGTGAAGGTGTTGTAGCGCTTGGTGGACTAGCTGTTTTAGGTAGTGAACGTCATGAAGCTAGACGTATTGATAATCAGTTAAGAGGTCGTAGTGGACGTCAGGGAGACCCTGGATATTCCAGATTCTATTTGTCTGCAGAAGATGAACTGATGATGCGATTTGGTGGAGAAAGCTTTAAAAACCGTATTGAAATGCTTGAACGCCTAAATTCTTCAGGAGAACCATTATCATCTAAACTTTTCTCGAGATTTGTAACGAGTGCACAAAAACGTATCGAAGGAAATAACTATGATTCTCGTAAACAAGTTCTTAAATATGATGATGTACTTCGTAAACAAAGAGAAATCATTTATAAAGAAAGACGTGAAGTTCTTGTCTTTGAATCGATTGAAGATGAAGTGAGAAAAACAATAGATAATAGCCTAACAAAAACGATAAATCAATTTATTCATCAAGTTGGGAAAAATCAATTTAAGATTGATGTTGACAATATTATTGTACAATTCAATGGGAATGTTTTTCCTCCAGATACATTAGTCAAAGAAACGATTGAAAAAATGGATGAAAATGAACTTAAAGACTATATCCTAGATCTTGCCCATAAGGAAATTGATCGTAAAAAGGAAGCAGTTCCACCTGAAATATTTAATGAATTTTTAAAAGTTGTTATGCTAAGAGTTATAGATACTTACTGGATGAGACATATTGATACAATGAGTGAGCTCAGACAATCGGTAACTTTGCAATCTTATGCGCAACAGAACCCATTAGTTATTTATCAACAGGAAGGACTTAGTAAGTTCAATGAAATGATTGTAAACATTTCAACTGATGTAACGAGATATGCTATTCGTGCACAAATTAATTATAATGTTGAACGTGAAGCAGTTGTTAAAAATACATCGACAAATGAAGGACGTTCAGATGCAAGACCTAGAAAACCAAAAGTGAGAAAAAACCGGGCGCAAAGACAAATGCCTTGGCGATAAGGAGGTGGTTTTGTGGAAACATATGAAGTAAATAAAATCCTTGTTGGATTTAAGCAAAACATCGAAGATATGACAAGAGCACTTCAACCCACAAAATTACATGAGCAGTATCAGAAGCTTAACCTTCAGATGCAACAACCGGATTTTTGGAATGATACAAAACAAGCAAAAAAATTAACTAAAGAATCAACTTACATTCGTCAAAAACTTGATAGCTTGAAATCTTTAGAAGCTAAGTACAAAAACTTAGTTGATTGGTTTGAATTGAGTGAAGAGGGAACAGATGAATGGACTTTATTAGAAGACGACATCAATGAACTTCAAAAAGAGCTTAAGTCGTTTGAATTAGAAACCATCTTAAATGGACCTTATGATAGCAACAATGCTATTATTGAACTTCATCCAGGTGCTGGTGGTACCGAATCCCAGGACTGGTGTGACATGCTTTATAGGATGTATACGAGATATGCACAAAAGAAACTGTATAAGGTAGAAGTCCTAGATTATCAATCAGGAGATGAAGCAGGTATAAAAAGTGTAACGATGCTCGTTAAAGGCCCATATGCTTACGGATATTTAAAAGCAGAACGTGGCGTTCATCGTTTGGTTAGAATTTCTCCGTTTGATTCAAATGCAAGACGTCATACATCATTTGCATCATGTGATGTCCTACCGGAAATCGATGATGATATCGATATTGACATTAAAGATGAAGATATTAAAATTGATGTTTATCGTAGTGGAGGAGCAGGTGGACAATCAGTAAATACAACTGACTCAGCCGTGAGAATCACACATCTTGAATCAGGTATTGTTGTTACTTGTCAAAATGAACGTAGTCAATTAAAAAATAAAGAAGCAGCAATGAGTGTCTTAAAAGCAAAATTAGTTCAAGAAGAAATAAAAAAACAAGAAAAGACATTAAAAAATATCCAAGGCGAACAAAAAGATATTGCTTGGGGATCTCAAATTAGATCATATGTTTTCCATCCATATCAGATGGTAAAAGATCATAGAACCAATTATGAAGTTGGTCAAGTTGATCTTGTCATGGATGGGGAATTGGATGGATTCATTAATGCTTATTTAAAAGCAGGTGATGAAAATGAATAAAGCGAAGCAACTTGAAATATTAGAAATCACTGCAGGCGTCATCTTACTGTCTCTGGGTTTCTATTTTTTCTTATTGCCATTAAATATGGTCATTGGTGGCGTGATGGGGGTTTCTGTATTATTACAGGACTTTATTTCTGTCAGTTTGTTTATGTATATTGCAAATATCGTTTTATTATTCGTCGGCTTAGTCTTTTTAGGTAAAGTCTTATTTTTCAAAACGATTTATGCTACATTATTATCGCCAACAATTATTTGGCTTTTAGAATTGACTATTGATAAGAACTTTTTTATGCAACACTTAACAGAAAGTCCATTACTCTTAGGTGCTCTTTTCGGAGGACTTCTAATTGGCTTAGGTTTAGGAATTGTCCTTAGAAATAACGCAACAACTGGTGGTATAGATATTATTCAAAATATTATGAATAAATTTTTACATATTCCTTTTTCCTTAGCAATGTATATTACAGACGGAATCGTCATTTTTATTGCAATGCTCGTTGATTTCCAATTAGGGCTTTATGCAGTTGGTGCAATGATTATCAGCGGTATGATTGTTGATCGACTCGCTATTGAAGGAAAATCAGGATTTACAGCATTTATTGTTACAGATGTTAGCGTAGAGATTCAAAAGGAAATTTATCGTCGCTTGGAACGTGGAATGACCAAAGTTAAAGTAATTGGTGGTTTTTCAAACCAAGAAAAAGATATGATTATTTGTACAGTTGATCGTATGCAAATTTATCAATTTAAACATTTGATTAAAGCAATAGATCCAAAAGCATTTACGATATTCACAAGAACAAAAGAAGCTCTGGGACAAGGATTTAGCAGGGAGGCAGCCAAATGGGAAGCAGAAAATTAGGAATAATCTTTTTAGCTAGTGTTGTTCTAGCTTTTTTTGCAGGCTATTATATACAGCAGATTATGCCTACAACACCCACAGGAACAAGCCAGGATACCTTTGAACAAATCACAACTCAATTTAAAAACTATTATTATTATGATATTACTGATGCTCAAACTCAAGATGCATTTATTGCATCGATGGAAGCAACCATTGAAGCTTACGGAGAAGCCAACGATGACCCATATACACGTCTTTCAGCTCATCCATTAAGTGTATCTCCAACAGGAGATGAATCATTCATAGGCATTGGTATTAGTTTTCTTATGGAAGATCTCAATTTACGCGTTACCTATGTTTATTCAAATGGTGCAGCAGTTGGTAAACTATATCCTAACGATTTAATTACGGGAATCGTTGTTGCTTCCGAGTCCATTTATTTTAATACACTTGATTCAGAAACAGATGTCATGAGTTACTTATCAGGAGAACTCGATGAGACTTTGATGTTTATTGTCATCGATCCTGATATGAATGAATATACAGTTGACATTACCTATCAAGAAATTTTGACACCTACAGCATATTCACTTGCTATGCCTTTTACTGATTTAGCATATATTAAAATTACTGAATTTTCAGGTTATGTTCCAGATGTAACCATCGGAACTAGTAAAGCTTTTAATGATACTTTAAATGTTTTAGAAGCAAATATTTTATCACTAGATAGTGAATCAAAGACATTAATAATTGATTTAAGAGACAATACCGGAGGAGCTTTGACAGCTTTACATAATTCAGGAGATACATCACAAATCCCAGGAATCATTCAACAATTGCTGACTAAAAATATTGAGCAGCCTATTTTCCAAATGATTCCTAGAGCTGGCGAATCAAGAAGTTTCTATGGTGGGCTTAATCAATCCAAAGATTATCAGATTGTTGCTTTAGTCAACGGCCATTCAGCTTCAGCTGCTGAAGTGTTAGCTGCAGCTTTAAATACCTATGGAGGTTATGAATTATATGGACAACCAACCTATGGTAAAGGCGTGTACCAAAATTCAATTAATCTTTTAGATTTGAATAATATACGCTATGCTCTTGTTTATACTGAAGGAGAATGGTTTTATGACAATGGGAAAAATGTTGCGACTGATCCTTTAGATGTTAATTTGATTGAGCAAAAGGGAATTCACGCACTAGAAATGCCTGTTTATGGAGGAGAAGTTTTACTTAATCAAGTATCTTCATATCTTTCGAATTATCAAGCATTCTTTAACTACTATTTTGATTATTCAAGTTTAAATATGCTTAGAACAGATGGATATTTTGATACTTCAACTCAAACTTCTATCACAGATTTCCAAATAGAGCAAGGAATAACTATAACAGGTCAACTAGATAGAGAAACTGCAATCGCAATTCAAGAAATCTATATGAATAGAATGTTAGATATCACCTATGATTTTCAACTTCAAGAGTTGATTGATCTACTTGAAAGTTAAGATGAAAAAAGTATTAGGAATTACGAAAAAAACTAAATCATATGCAGTTCAATTTGATGAAGAAATAATCATGATAGAGCCAGAAATCTTTCTAAAATATCATATAAAAACACATCAAGAATTTGATAAAAAGACCTTTGCTTCACTATGTTTAGATAATGATTATGCATTTTATAATAAGCTAGGTATAGCTAAACTTAAGAAGATGCTAACTGTCCATGAAATGAGAGAGTATTTAAACTCTAAAGGTGCAAAAGAAGCAATTATTAAACAACTCATCTCGCGTTATACAGAAAAGAAATATTTAGATGATTTCGCTTATGCTAAACTCTATACCCAGCTCAAACAAAATAGTGAAGGACCAGCAGTGATTATTAATCGTCTTCGTGAAAAAGGAATTTCAAAAGACATCATTGATGGCTTTGTTAAAAGAATTGATGAAAATGAAATATTGAATTATCTATTACCGAAAAAGATGTCGTCAATAAAAAACAAATCAAGAAAACAGATGATTCAAACATTGAAAGGGTTCTTTTTAAGAAAAGGATTTAGTCTTGATGCGGTTGAATCAGTCATCAAAAAATCTCTTTCTTCCTATGATGTTAATGAAATAGATTTAATTAAAAAGAATTATGCTAAACTTTATCAGAAGTATCGAGGGAAAATGGAAGAAAAAGAACTAAAATATTTTTTGACACAGAAACTTTATGCTAAGGGATTTAAGATTGAAGATATTAGGAAAGTCATCACATAACAAACAAGCTCAAATCATGGTAAAATCATGATAAGAGCTTTTTTATTTAGAGGTGAATGATGAAACTTTGGAAAAATGGATATTTTCATACATTGGAAAATGAAACCAGTGTTAAAAAGCAAATGGCAACACATCTTGGTGTTATTATTGGATTTGATGATGATATAAAAGATATGTCTTTTGAAGAAGTCATCGATTTATATGGTGCGCATGTCTATCCAGGATTTGTAGATGCACACCTGCATTTAATTGGATATGGAAGAAAGTTATCAAGACCTAATCTAAAAAATGTTAAAGATAAAAATATAGTTTTACATATATTAAGTGAAGCCTTTTTCGACCAACCTTTATTTGCTGAAGGTTATTTTGAATGTGGAATTACAAAGAATGAGTTAAATCAAATGAGTAGAAATTATCCAATCATCATTAGACATAATGACTATCACAGTGTTACAGTGAATGATTTTGTCTTAAAACAAATGAATTACCAATCTGAAACAGGTATTTTAACTGAAGATATTGCAGAACAAGCGATGGATACATATCCTAGATATACACATGAGCAACTAAAAGATTTACTAAAAATCTCAATTAACAACCTTTATAAGTATGGTGTAACTGGCGGTCATAGTGATGATCTTTCCTATTACAATGGATTTACAGATACGCTTAGTGTTTTTGATGAGGTACTCAATGATTTACCTTTTAGAGCGCATCTTTTGGTTCATCATAAGGTCATGAATGACTATATCAAATCTCAACGGATGTTTTTAGATCAGACAAAGTACTTACAGATAGGAAGCATTAAAATGTTTTATGATGGAACTGTATCATCAAAAACTGCTTTAATGCATCATCCATATCGAAATCAGTCTTCAAATGGAATGAGAATACATCACAAAGATGAATTTGAAAAAATGGTCGAAAAGGCAAGATTAAATGCGTTAACTGTTGCTATTCACGTCATTGGTGATTTGGGGTTACTGGAAGTCATAGAAATTCTTAAAAAACATCCTCCTAAAAATGGTACTTTCGACCGCTTAATTCATACACCTTGGATTGATAAAAAAACAGTTGAGCAAATGGAGAATATGCCATTATCGATTGATATCCAACCACAATTTTTATCTAGTGATCTACCTTGGGCCCTTGATTATTTCAGTCAAACTCCAGAATTGGGTTTTCCTTGGAAAACATTATTGAAGAATCAGATCATTCTCGCTGGAAGTAGTGATGCTCCCATCGAAATACCTAACCCTTTATTAGGAATGTATGCTGCGATTGAAAGAAAATCAGATTTTAATCATGAGTCGTATTTTGAAGAAGAGGCTTTAACTAGATTTGAAGCTTTAAAACTCTATACGAAAGGTGCTAATTTTTCTACGATGCACAAAAATAGAGGATTGTTAAAAAAAGATTTTATCGCTGATTTTTCTTTATATGATGATAATCTTCTTGAAATGAATATAGAAAAATTCACACAAGATATATTATATGCAACCGTTATTGATGAAAAAATCGTTTATAAAAAAGTAAATAACAGCTGACAAGTCGACTCTTTTGACATCCTAACATCTAAATTCTATAATATAAATAGTCTTTGTTTTTTAATTGACTTATTTGACTGATGTAGGAGATTATCATGAAATTAGAGTTTTGGTTAGATTATTTAAGTCCATTATGCTATATACAACATAAAAGTATAGAATCATTATTTGATAACTATGTCTTTAAAGATCTTGAATTGCTTTATAGAAGTTATGAAATGATTCCCTTTTTTCAACCTGAATCAGACTGCTCATTTGATAAGGTGATGAGTAAACATCACGTCACCACTATTGAAGAAGCAAAAAGAATGTTTCCAACAATCAATCAACTCATTAAACCAGTACCTGTCTTCGATGTTCATAGATTATCTCATCTAGCCAAGAAAGAAAATTGTGCTTTTGTATTTAATAAAAACATTTTTAAGGCGTATTATGAAGAAGTTAAAGATATTAGCAATCATGATATTTTAATAGAAATTGCTACAAATTCAGGAATAGATATCAATCTTGTAAAATCTGTTTTAAACTCAAATCAATATGCAAACGCTGTTGAATCTAATCGCGAAAACGCCATATTAAAGGGAATATTCGAACTTCCTCATATGAGAATTGATGGTAAAATTAGACTAAATGGGTATCATAATGTCAAAGCGATATTACAACAGTTAAACCGTGCTAATTTGCAATATTCAAAGAATGAACATTGCGAGGGTGAAAACTGTGATAGAAATGAGACTCTTTGAGTCTTTTTTTATTGGTTTGATAGTATTTTATACGTAATTATGGTATAGTGTTAAAGGTTTTATAAGAATTGAGGAAAAGAATGAATATTTTATTTAATGATTTACCGATTTTAGAAGAAACAAAACAGGCAATCGAAAATTTGGGTCTAGTGGAAACAACATCAATACAACATCATGCAATTCCAAAAATGCTAGAAGGCAAAGATTTGATAGGCCAGGCTCAGACGGGTACAGGCAAAACATTCGCTTTTGCAATCCCAATTTTAGAACAGATCAATGCCAATGAAAAAACCGTTCAAGCATTAGTGATCTGTCCAACAAGAGAGCTAACGCTTCAAGTATACAAGGAGTTTTTAAAACTCATCAAGTTTAATAAGGCTGTAAGAATTACATCAATTTATGGTGGAGAATCATACAACAAACAGTTTAAAGCTCTATCAGAGCACCCACATATTGTGGTTGCTACACCGGGTCGTACAATCGATCACTTGAATAGAGGAACAGTTGATTTTAGCAATCTTAAAATATTGGTTTTAGATGAAGCTGATGAAATGCTTAAAATGGGGTTTCAAGACGACTTAGAAACCTTGTTAAAGGATACACCAAGCGGCAGACAAACAGCACTTTTTTCTGCAACTATCCCACCATTTATTAAGAAAGTTGCACAGAAATATCAGAAATCACCAGTTATCATACAAATTGAAACACCAACGTTAACAGTCTCAAAAACAGATCAAGTTTACTACATGGTTAAAAAATCAGATCGTGATCAACTGTTGATGCGTGTCCTAGATTACTATGATCCAAATTCTGCAATCATCTTTGCAAACAGAAAAGTAGATGTTGACAGTTTAGTCACCTTTTTGCAAAAACATAATTATGAAGCTGATGCAATCCATGGTGATTTAAAACAAAGTCAAAGAGACTATGTTATGGGTCGCTTTAGATCAAAGAGACTAAAATTCTTGATTGCTACTGATGTTGCTGCAAGAGGATTGGATATCTCACATGTTGATATGATAATCAATTATGAAATTCCATTTGAAGATGAAATATATGTCCATAGAATCGGAAGAACTGGACGTGCTGGTAAATCAGGAATGTCAGTCTCATTAGTTTATCCAAGCATGAGAGGCAAACTTGCCATGATTGAAAGATATATCAAAACGAAAATTCGTGAAGCTGAAATTCCAACAGAAGATGATATCATCAAAAAGAGTGAAGAAAGAAACTATAAGAAATTAAAGGGTCTAATCACTAAAAATGAAACTAACTATGATTCAGTTATTGAAAAATTACATGAAGATGGATTTGCTGATGATAAAATAATTTATGCACTTCTAAGCAAACAAATGTTAGAAGCAAAAAGTTATGATAGGATTGATTCACCAGCTAAAAAAAGAAGCGATGATCACAGATCAAGCTCAAGAAACTCTGACCGTTCTAGTTCAAGAAATTCTACCCGCTCAGATTCAAGAAGTGATAGAAGATCTGATTCAGGAAGTAGCAGATCAAGTGGAACTTACAAGTATGCATCAATTAACTTAGGAAAAGAAGATGGCATTCGCCCAGTTACATTACTTGATTATTTTAAGAAGTATGCTGACCTCTATCCAAAGAACGTTGGAGACATCATCGTTAATTCAAATGATACAGAATTTCAAATTCATCCAGCTGCTATTAAACGCCTTGATGAATTGAATGGAAAGTTGTATAATGGCAAGAAAATAAAGTTTGCAATTATTCGACACAAATAATACAAAAAAAATAGAAAATATGTCTAATTCATGTTACAATTAATATGAAATTCATATTTTTTTTATTTTATAAAAATAAAGGAGGATTCTGATGGCACATCTCTTTGACAAGATTAATAGCAATTTTTTTAGTGTCCTTTCCTCCCCTAATAAAAAAACATACATCGATTGTATTTTTATTATATATCGGGCAATTGATAGTATCGAAGATGCTTATCAGGGGGATAGAGAATTTATCGTTTCGAAGCTAGTAGATTACTTCGATGATCAACCTTCAGATGATTTTCTTGACATAGAAGAAGATGAACCCGCTCGTACAAGTAGACAAAAATCTTTACATGTTATCAATGTCTTGAAAAAGAATGGTTGGCTTGGAGAAGAAGAATTAGGAAATTACAAAACTTCTTTAAATCTATTTGATTATTCAATACAAATCATTGATATTTTAGAGGGTATTCAAAATAATAGACAAAGCGAGTATACAGGTGAAATATTTACTGTGTATTCTCTTTTGTCTTCTTTTTCAATTGACGAAGGTATTGGAGTTTTAGAACAAGCCTATCAAAAAACAAATGATATTATTCGCAAATTGAAATCACTTAAAGCGAATATCTATCGTTACTATTATGACATCACAAAAAAACAATCCAAGCAAGATTTGCAAATATTATTAGAAAAACTTCTGATTGAATATAAACAAAACTTCTTTGATTCAGCCTATTACAATCTTAAGACAACGGATAGTTTACCAAGATATAAAAGAGCTATCTTAGAATCAATATCTAACATAAGAAACAATGAAGTAGCAATGGATGAACTTGCACAAATGGTTCAAAAAGTAAAACGAATCAAAGATTATAATGAAGCATTTCTGTATATTGAAGATCGCTTGAGATTTATTACAGATAGTTTCACTGCTTTAGAACATTTGATTTTAGCAATTGATAGAAAAAATGAACAATATATCAGTGCAGCAGCAGCAAAGATTCTCTTCTTTACGAATCAATCAGATGATATTGAAGGTATTTTCAATCGTTTGTTCACAATTGTACTTGGACAAAAGGATTTTGATTACACAACACTGTTTTATCTAACACAAGCGCGAAATTTGGATACAAACTCGTTATATAATCAACGACGAATGCGTGCAGAAACAATTGCTGAAGAAATTATTTTTGATGAAAGCTCGATATCAGATGAATATCGACAGGAAAAAATTAAAGCTTTATTGAAGAATAATATTTATGGTAAAAAGGAAATTGATGAACATGTGAAATCACTTTTAGATGGTAACCCGTCGATTGAGGCAGCTCAGATCAATTTAGAAACTCAAGAAGATTTTGTCAAACTGATTCTGATTTTCCTTTATTCGAAATCTATAGGTATGCATTATGATGTTGATCCATTAGGTAAGGAATGTAGAAATAATTTTGTTACCTTCCAAAACTTTAGAATTAAAGAGGTAAAAGCATGAATAAAACAGCAGCAGCTAAACAATTCAATGATATTTTTATCACATTAAAAGAGGGTGAAAAAACCATCTTTTCTAGAGTTGTCAACAAACTTTACCAAGTGAATTTTATTACTAAGAGAAAGCCTGGGGACACAAATGATTACCGTTTCATTCTTGCATATAAAGAACTTTTTGAAGCTTTCTTTACTTTAACTGACTTTACGATGGATGTGCATCGAGAAGATGAAGTCATTCAAATCATTAATGATAATTTCTATAACCATATGCGTTTAAGAAAAACAGAAAGCCTTTTAATACTCGTAATTAGAATTATTTATCAAAGAAAAAAGGATTTTGTTACTTTAGATGAGAACGTTGAAATCTATTTGCATGAAATTCATGCAGAATTAACTAGAATCGGTTATTTAGATCACAAAAGAATCACAAAAGATAAACTTAAACCCGCTTTAAGTTTTCTTAGAAACTATAACATTATTGATTTTATTGATAAGGGATTACATGATGATGCTCGTATCAAAATATATCCAACCATCCTTTATGTAACTAATCTTGACAGTATTAAAGAGGTTGTCCAGAAATTAGAAGGTTATGTGGAAGGAGGTTCAGAAGACAATGAAGAAACTGACGAAGATTAAATTAGTCAACTGGCATTTATTCTCCAACCAAACTATTGATATCAAGGATAACACTTTGATTTCAGGTGAAAATGGATCTGGTAAATCAACGCTTTTAGATGCTATGCAGTTCTTATTTGTAGGTGGTAGAAGTGGGTCTAAGTTTAATATTGCGGCTACTGACGATGCAAAGCGTACCTTAGAAGGCTACATTAGAGGACGCATCGGTGCTGAAAACAAAGAGTTTTTAAGAAATGGTGATGTTATCTCCCATCTCGCACTAGAATTCTTTGATGAACAGAGTAAGAAGTTTTCAACCATTGGTTGTATTCTTGACCTGCCTAAATCATCTAACTTGAAAGAAAGATTCTATTTGCTTGATAATGTATCAATTCATGATAGTTTATTTCTTGAAAAGAAATACCCAAGAGATTATAAGAGTATGAAGTCGTACTTGAAATCACTTGATATCGAATTAGTTCCTTATGATTCGCAAAAGAAATATCGTGATGCCCTTGCGAGATTTTTTGGTATGGATGCAACCAAATATGCAAAAATACTTCCTAAAGCTCTTGCATTTCGTTCAATTGATTTACAAGCCTTTGTTTTTGAATTCTTATTAGATGATGATCCGATTGATATTCAATCACTTAAAAACAATGTTGCACAACTTAAAAAGGTTGAACTGCAAATCAAAAGAGACAAGGAAAAGCTTGAAAAGCTTGACTTGATATCTCAAACTGGTGAAGATATCACAATCAATAAAGAGCAACAGGGAATAAACGAATTGATTGATCAATTGAATTGGGTCGAAAAAAGAGAATCTTTCATCAAAGAAAATGAAGACAAACTAACTCAAATTGAAAGACGCTTAAACTATCTTAGAGATGCAAAAGGACAAATTGATGTCCAAATTGAAGAAAATGATCAAGCGATTCTTAATTTAGAGCGCTCTAAAAATGACAGTGACCTTTCAAGAACTTTAGGTTCTTATCAGGAGGCACTACAAAAGAAATCTAATGAATATGAACTACAAAAAGAAACTTTAAGACAAGTTAAACAACAACTGCAAAGAGAATTTGACACAATAAAAGAACTCATTAATCTTCTACCTAATGTAACAATGAAGGAATTTGTAAGCTATTATCAAACAAACGAAGATCAAATTTCATCTGAAGATCTCTCACATCATTTATCGACACTCAACACTGAGGTCCAATCTTATATGCAAGCTTATAATATTGAAAAAGACAAGCTTGAATCAGAAAAAAGAGAATTATCAGATGAAATCAGGGTATCTCAGCAACGTTTAAATCAATTGAAACGACATGTTAAAACATATCCAACATACGTTGAAAACTTAATACGTTCAATTAACGAAGGTCTGTCGAATCATTATCATAAGGAAATTAGAGTTAGACCGTTATGTGAATTAATTGAGGTCAATGATGAAGTGTGGAGAAATGCTGTAGAAGGGTATTTAAACACTCAACGTTTTGATATTATCGTTGATCCAAGTTACTTTAATGATGCATTAGATATATATGAAAAAGTTAAATATGAACAAAGAATTTATGGTGTTGGTTTGGTCAATACTCAAAAATTAACGGCATATGAACAAATGATTCCAGGAACACTCGCCGATAAGATTACATCAGATCATACCTATGCAAGATACTATATCAACATGCTCTTAAATAATACATACTGTGTGAATGATGTACATGAGCTTAAGAACTTTAATCGCTCTATTACGCCAACATGTATGACTTATAATAATCATACAGCACGTCAGATTAATCCTAGAGTATATGAGGTTCCTTTTATTGGTACGCAAGCTACAACGATGCAAACTGAAATGGAATCAAAACATTTGGTTGAACTAGAAGCTAAAATGGATAAGCTCTATGACATCACAGATAAGAATGATAAGATTATGAGATTACTTTCACAAAGTAGAAGTAATCAACTCATCCACCAAGGACAAACACGTTATTTTGATTTGATTAAGCAAACAAGAAGAGAATACACTCAAATTGAAGAACAAATCAACAGTTTGGGTAAAGACAAGAATCTTGCTAAATTAGACGAACAAATCGAAAAGGCTAGAAATATCCGTAAGCAATTAAGATTGGATTCTGAAACTTTTGTTGGTGATATTGCAACTCAACGTGATGAACGTCAACGTATTTTAGATTTAATTGAAGACGTTAAAATTAAACTAGATGAATTCGGTGCTAGACAGAAAGAATTAAGTCATAAACACCCCGAAAAACTCAGTTTAGCAAACACACAATTTTATGCTCTTAAATCCAAATTTAAACAAGATCATGATAAAATTACATCTTACTTAGCACAATCCAATATTTCATTAAACTCACAGGTCATTAAGGCTGGAGCTGATTTAATTAATCAGATGAAAAATTATATTGATCTCTTCCATTTTGGTGCTGCCCCATCAATAGAACAACTCATCTATTTTGAACAAGAAGCACAAAAGATTAGAAACAATAATTTGGTGCGCTACGAACAAGAAGCGACTGAACTTCGTAGAAGCTCTGAAATTGGATTTAAAGAAGAATTTGTTGGTAAGCTTAGAGCAAGCATTGAAAATGCACAACAACAAATCGCTGAGTTAAATGTTGCACTTAAAGGTAAAACCTTTGGTACTGATAGCTATCAGCTCATTTATAAGGCAAGTGATAATCCTGATTATAAACTATATTATCATATCATCATGGGTAATGAAGCAATTGTAAAACATACTTTATTTACTGAAGGATTATCTAAGCGAAATGAAACAATTCTTATGGAATTATTTGAAAAAATTGCTTCAAATGATCCCGAATATGATATGCTCACCTATAAATATCTAGACTATAGAAATTACATGGCTTATGATATTGAAGTGACCAATCAAAACGGGAATAAATCATATTTTTCGAAGGTTTCAAAAGAAAAAAGTGGTGGAGAAACGCAAGTACCATTCTATATCGTTATTGCAGCGTCCTTCCAACAGCTACTTACTAAGAATCGCCGTGTCGATTCAGGTTGTATTGTCTTATTTGATGAAGCATTCAATAATATGGATGAAAGTCGTATTGATGCGATGATGAAATTCTATAATAGCTTAAGCATTCAACTTCTGATTGCTGTGCCACCACAACGTGTATCTAACATCATTAATTATGTCAATACATCCTTAGTTATTGTTAAGGAAAACGATTATGCAATTGTTGAAACATTTAAAGATGAAAGAATGATTAGATTATAAATAAAGATGACCCCATTGGGCCCTCTTTTGCAATAAGAAAGGTGATTATATGAAAAAAATTGAAATAAATGATTTAAAAAAACTACAACAAAATTATGATAACAAACCTGTTCAACAAGCTCTAAAACGTGTCTTAATGAAAAATGATTTAGCCAATCTTTTTGATAAGCAAGAACAGAAACCTTTAACACAGTTTCGCTTTTCCAATGAGATTAAAACGTTACCTGTAGCTAACCAAAAGCAAAGTGGTAGATGCTGGATTTTTGCAGGACTTAATGTTTTAAGAGAAATCATTGCCAAGAAATATAATATCAAAGAATTTGAGTTGTCTCAAAACTATACAGCATTTTATGATAAGTTTGAAAAGATCAATTATTTTATTGAAGCGATTGATGATTTTCTTGATGCTGATCAAGATGATAGAACTTTACAACATCTCTTAAAGACTGGTATTCAAGACGGCGGTCAATGGGATATGTTTGTGAGCTTAATTGAAAAATATGGTATTGTTCCTAAGGATGCTATGGAAGAGTCTACATCATCATCTAGCACGAAATTTATGAATCAGATCATTAATTTAAAACTCAGACAATATGCAGCGAATGCAAGACATTTGTTTGCTGATGGTAAGAAGAGTGAAATAATTTCGCTAAAAGCTCAAGCATTAGATGAATTTTACACTTTCTTATCAACTAATTTTGGAACACCTCCTAATAGATTTAATTTTGAATACATATCTAAAGAAGAATATAAAATCATTAAGGATTTAACACCTCAAGCATTCTATTTTGAGCATGTTGGAGATATCTTAAAAGATTATGTTTCTATTATCAATTCACCTACGAAAGACAAACCTTTTATGAAGACATACACTGTCTCATATTTAGGTAACGTTATTGGTGGAAGAAATATTAAATATTTAAATCTTGAGATGAAAAATCTTAAAGAACTCGTGTTAAAGCAATTATTGGATAATGAAATTGTTTGGTTTGGTTCTGATGTAGCACGATACGGAGACCGCAAATTGGGTGTTTGGGATGATCAATCCTATGATTTAGATCAAATGCTTGAAATGAGTTTAGTATTATCTAAAGAAGACCAACTTGACTACAGTCAAAGTGCAATGAGCCATGCGATGGTGATTACAGCAGTTAATTTAGATGAAGGAAAACCTAATCGTTGGAAAATTGAAAATAGCTGGGGTGATACCACCGGTAACAAAGGCTATTACTTAGCTTCAGATACTTGGTTTGATCAATTTGTCTACCAGGCTGTTATCCATGAAAAATATTTGTCAGAAGAGCAAATAAAAGCATGGAAAAAGGAACCTAAAGTCTTAAAACCTTGGGATCCAATGGGTGCACTTGCTAAATAATGAAATTAAGAGCTTCGGCTCTTTTTTTTATAGTATGTTTTTGATATAATAAATAGGCCGGGACGTGGCGTAGCTTGGTAGCGCGCTTGGCTGGGGGCCAAGAGGTCGCAAGTTCAAATCTTGTCGTCCCGACCATTAAAAAAAGCGATTTTATCGCTTTTTTATTTTTATGTATTTTTAATTGTTAAACGTCAGATGTTAATGAAACATAATCTGAAGTTAATGTAATACTCAGATTACCATTTCTTACTCTTAGTTGATCTAGAAATTTCTTTTGATCAATCGTACTCTTCATTTTAATAATGAATGTTAATTCAAACATTGTACCAAAATCAGTTGTTTTAACTTTTTGAAGTTGATGACTCATCAAATGTTCTTTAAAGATATCATCAAATGCATTTGCATAATTAAGATTTTCGGGAATAATAATTTTGAGTTTAGCATGATTGGAACGATCTTTATCTATTTTAAAGAAATAAAGGATGAATAAAATAATTGAAATGAAGGTTGTAATTACTAATGCATATCCAAGATATCCCATCGCTGATGCTAGCCCTATGCCTACAGCACTTAGAATATAGGCAATATCCCTCGAATCAGCAAGAGCAGTTCTAAATCTAACTAAGGCAAATACACCAGCTAAACTGAAAGCTCTAGCAAGATTATTAGAAACTAGCATAATTATGATTGAAATAACTAGGGGTAACATAAATAACGTTATGCTGAATGAGTGGTCATAAGCTGTTTTTTTATGTGTAAAGACAAATACTGAACTTAATACGGCACCTAACACTGTAGAAGTAATCAAAACGTAAATAATATGTGTCAATGTTAAAACGTCCATATCAATAATGAAAAAGGATGTAGTCATCTGTTGTTCCTCCTATTAATAATTGTTTATAAGCAGTTCCATATTTTGAAAAGCTTTGACTATAAAGTTCATATTCAGATAATTTTCTTGCTAACCAGAAAGGAAAATTATCTTCACTTTTAACTTCCATTAGTGAATAGTTCTGGTCTTCCAAGATTGGGGTTCCCCCATCAACTGTTAAATCAATATTTGTGTTTCTAAATAACATTTGATCATCGAAGGTTACTCTTAAGTCCTGTTTTGGAGCCATAAAGGCTAATCGTCTATATCTAATAAATGCACCTGGTTTCGCTTGATGAACCTTAATGAAATAATCAATCTCATCAAGGACTTGAAGGGCTTGTGGATCATCTAAGGCAGGTTTTATACCCTTCTCAAGATAGTCAACAGCCTGTTGATATGTCAAATCGATTCGTCTTTTATTAATACGACTTTCAAATTTTTTCTTTATTTCAATGAAAACATAATCATCAGCTTTAATTTTAGATGTGTAGCTTCTTAAGCGGAGCTTTTCTTTATATTTAGGTTTTGAAATTGAATTTCTGATGATACTGAAATCATGTGTATCGTAGTAAATATTGTGAATGTTATAACCTATCCCATTTGCAGAATAAGGATCAAGAACGAGGTGCTCCTTTAAAAATTCAATCATATCTTTTCTTTGTTTTTGTGTAATAATATATTTTCTTTCATATCGATTGAATATTGTATTTTGCATATATATACCCCAAATAAAGTGTTAGATTATGATAAGAAATGAAACTTAAATAATATGTGAACTTTTCAAAAATAATTATACCATTTAATGGCAGCATTCGTCTAATATCTTTTTGTTGTTTATTATTAATTTAACCTAGTTTTTAGATATTTGTCAATTTAAATCATACAATAGACATTTTCGTGTAAGCATGGTAAAATAATTATCGCGATGTGATTTGCACCCGTAGCTCAGTTGGATGAGAGCGTAACCCTCCGAAGGTTAAGGTCGCATGTTCGATCCATGTCGGGTGCACCATTAATTGGAGGAATACTCAAGGGGCTGAAGAGGCACGCTTGGAAAGCTTGTAGGCTGTAAAAGGCGCAGGGGTTCAAATCCCCTTTCCTCCGCCACGATTACAACTAAACGATAAATTATTTGTCGTTTTTTTATATGGAAAACACTCTTAAAAGCAAAAATATTTAAATTAATGTAAAATAGACTTGACATAAAGTAAAACATGCGTTACAATATGTATATAAGACCAGACAAATTGTTTGGAGTAAAATTAGGAGGAAAAAAATGTCATATCAAGAAAGCAAAAGTTTAACAAACATATTTAGCTCAATTATCATAACAGGGATCTACACATTGATTGTATACCAAAGATATTTGAATGGGAACGTGGATACAACTGATATCTTTAGATTTTGGGCAATTGTTATTTTAATCTTTATTCCGATATCAATTGTTGCAAGAATTATTATTATGATTATCTTCTCAATCGGTACTGCAATTGTTCAAACTGCACAAGGTGAAGAGGCAGAAGTTATGGATGTTATTGATGAAAGAGATAAGTTAATTGAACTAAAAGCAACAAAGATTTCATTAATCATCTTTTCATTAGGGTTCATACTTGCACTAGTGACTCAAGTAATAAACATGAATAATCATGTTTTCTTCATTACACTAATTGGTGCTGGAGTAATCACAGAAATAGTATCAGAACTATTCACTATAATCTATTATAGAAAAGGCGTTTAATTATGAAAAAATTGGTAATTAATAACAATGTTAGAAAATTAAGATTCCTTAATGACGAGATCACTCAAAAAGATTTAGCAGTAAAAGTTGGAGTTTCAAGACAAACAATTGTTGCTATAGAAAAAGGACAATACTCACCAACTCTAGAGCTTTGCTTTAAATTAGCTATAATTTTTGACAAGACTATAGATGAAATATTTTATATTGAATCAGATGAGAAAGAGAATAAATAAGATGAAATCAATAATAGTTTTACATTCATATCATCACAATAATACAAGAAAAGTAGCAGAAGCTATAGGTGATATAATAGGAGCTTGTATAAAATCACCTATGGAAACCAATGAAGAAGAATTTTTAGAGTTCAATCTAATAGGATTCGGATCGGGTATTGATAGTGGGAAACATTATAAGGAATTATTAGACTTTGTTGATAAGCTACCATCGGTTGAGAATAAAAAATGCTTTATTTTTTCAACAAGTGCAATTCAAGGAGAAGAGAAAGTTAAAAAAGATCACACAAGACTCAGAGATATATTACTATCAAAAGGTTACGAGGTTATTGGTGAATTTAGTTGTAAAGGATTTAATACCAATAGTTTTCTCAAATATTTTGGAGGAATGAATAAAAACAGACCAAATAATGAAGATATTAACAACGCAAAAAAGTTTGCTTCAAAGCTCAAAGTATTGAGTCAAATGTGTTGATATAAGATTCACATATTTTCAACTCAAAAATATTAATTTTAATCGTTAAATGTTATCACAATAAAAAGGAGATAAGAAAATGAATAATTATCGAAAAATGGCTACCTTTGCGGGAGCTGGATTCTTATTAGCAATTGTATTTGGAATAGTAGGTTTAGCACTAACAGAAAGTTATATTCAAGACTTAGATTTTACTTTAATAGCAAACAATGCTATATCTATTAAAATAGGAGCTATTGTAACCATGTTTATGGCACTAAGTGTTATGATGATCTCTTTAGCACTTTATCCGGTATTAAAGAAAAAGAGTCCTAGTTTGGCACTAGGATATGTTGGATTACGTTTCTTAGAAGGATTTATCTTTATTATTAACGCAGTTATTTTTTTAATGTTGATTACATTATCAAAAGATATTACAAATGTAGAATTCAACAATAGTATTGGACATTTATTATTAGAAGCAAGAAACCATTTAGGTCATATTGCATTAGACATGGCTGTATTTAGTATTGCCGCACTGATTCTTTATTATCTACTATTCAAATCCAAATTAGTTCCTAAGTGGCTATCTATTTGGGGATTAATTGCAAGTGTGATTTATATGGCAGCTGCTTACATGGTTTTATTCGGATTTGAACCATTGTCACCTGCATATATCGCAATGAATATTCCTCTTGCATTAAATGAAGCTGCTCTTGGTATTTTTCTAATCGCAAAGGGTTTTAATAAAGATGCAATCTAAAATAATGAGTTAGTCAAATATTTGAATTAAATATTTTATAACAAGAAAAGAGGTTTTTCTATTGAAAGCATTAAAAAGATTACTTATATTTTTTATATTATTAATTACCATAGTCATTGTTGGCTCAATCGTTATGATAAAATCAGTTGCTGTAAACACCACTGATGCAGATCTTCCAGAGCTAATATATAATTCATCTGATGATTTACTTACAACTGCACAACTTAGTTTGTTAGGACTGCCATTTGCAAGCAGTGATGATCAATATACAATAATTGAAGATTTCATGAACTATATTATCTTAGATTCAATTCGAACAAACATCAATGATGCTTATGACCCACTTGGAGATTTAGCTTCAAGTGATGCAAATTATGTTATCTATGATAATGGGTTTTTCATTGATTACGTATTTGCTACATTAAATGATGATAATCAAATTGTTGTATGTATCAGCTTTGGTACTGATAAAATTATGCCGAGTAGATCAGCAATTTATCTATATTTTGATGTCGAAGTTAATATTGGAATTTTAGAACTATCCATCGTGTTAACACTCGATGAATATCATATAGCTGACAAGAACCTTTCTTTTAGAATGTTAGACTACATGTTCACTAAATTAGATAAAACATCAATTGAAGATAATATGACTTTTGGTGTGCTTGATTTAGAAGCATATACATACACAATAGAACTTGTTAATTAATAACTAGCTGTATCTATAAGACTATTAAACTATAAATACAAGAAAGACGAATATTCGTCTTTTTTGTTAGAATTTATGAAGGAAAAATATATAATTCACAAAAAATAGCTTAAATTCAATATTCATGTATTAAGAAAACGTATTCATAGACATATATGTTTACAAAATAATTAAGAAGAGTAAAATTAAGATGGTAATAAACAAGATATGTGGAAAGAAGGAAGTTTACAGATGAAAAAAATCAATCAAATGAAAAATCAAGATAATCATCACTTTTTGATGCAAGAATTACAAATCAATGCATTTAGTGAAGTATCAAAAATTTTCAGAAATGAAATAGCAAAAATATTAAAATTTATAAAAAGATAGTTATAATGCCTATATAGAAAACATCTACATCTATATACTGTATATATGCTTGACAAAAATGATTGTTTAGTGTAATATTACATAGCAAATACGGCCAAAATAGATCTTATTTATGCAAGGCCTTTTTATTTGCAAAGGAGTTTTAAAAAATGATTACTGTATCAAATCTTAGTTTAATATTTCCGGACAAAAAAATATTTTCAGATGTCAATTTAAAATTCATGCCAGGCAATTGCTATGGTGTTATTGGTGCCAATGGCGCCGGTAAATCAACTTTCTTGAAATTACTTTCAGGAGAAAAGAGATCGACTTCAGGTGAAGTGATTATTGAAAAGAACAAACGTCTAGCTTATCTTCATCAAAATCAAAATGAATATGATGATTATACAGTCGTTCAAACGGTCATCATGGGCCACAAAGAGCTCTTTGAAATCATGGAAGCAAAAGAAGTTTTATATCAAAAAGAACAAATCACTGAAGAAGAAGGTTTCGAACTAGCTCACTTGGAAGTTGCTTTTGCTGAACTTGATGGTTGGGATGCCGAATACGCTGCAGAAAAACTCTTGAATGGGTTAAGTGTTCCAATGACAGATTTTCAATCAAAAATGAGTGATATTCTACCAAAAAACAAAGTCAAAGTTTTACTTGCGCAAGCATTATTTGGTAATCCGGATATTCTGCTTTTAGATGAACCAACCAATCATTTAGATTTTGGAGCGATTTCTTGGTTAGAAAACTTTTTAATTAACTATGAAAATACAGTAATTACAGTATCTCATGACCGTCACTTTCTAAATAATGTCTGTACTTATATGGTAGATATTGATTACTATCAAGCTAAGATGTATGCTGGTAATTACGATTTTTGGATGGAATCCTCACAACTTGTTCAAAGATTAATGAATGATAAAAACAAGAAGAAAGAAGAACGTATTGCTGAGCTAAAGAGCTTTATTGCTCGATTTAGTGCAAATTTATCTAAATCTGCTCAAGCAACTTCAAGAAAAAAATCTTTAGAAAAAATTCAGCTTGATGAAATTATTCCATCGACAAGAAAATATCCATTTATAGGTTTTGAGATTGAAAAACAACTTGGAAAAGATGTTTTAGAAGTTGATAATATCAGTGTCTCTTTAGATGGTAGAAAACTATTTGAAAATATATCTTTTAATATGAACAGAGGAGATAAAGTTGCTCTTCTTGGGAAAAATGATTTAGCAAAAACAGCACTCCTTAAAGTTCTTGCTGGTGAAATGAAACCTGATTCTGGAACCATTAAATGGGGACAAACTGTATCTAAGGCATATTTTCCTAGTGATAATGAATCATACTTTGAAAATAATGATGATAATTTAATTGAATGGCTAAGACAATACTCGAAAGATCCAGTTGAATCGTATATAAGAGGTTTTCTTGGAAGAATGCTTTTTAGTGGAGATCAACCACTAAAACAAGTCAAATTTTTATCGGGTGGCGAAAAAATGCGATGTATGTTTTCTAAGTTAATGTTATCTCAGGGAAATACCCTTATTATAGATTCACCTACCAATCACTTAGACTTGGAGTCGATTCAATCAGTCAATAATGGATTAGAAGATTACAAAGGAGCAATTATAGTTGCATCTCACGATCATAATTTATTACAGTCAGTTTGTAATAAAATCGTTGAAATTGGTGATATAGGTGCTTATTCATATGAAGGTACATTTGATGAATATTTTGGTAATCCTCAAATCACAGTGATGACAAACACAATTTATACGAGTAAGTAATTAAAATTAGAGTTAAATGAAACGCATTTTTATGCGTTTTTTTATTTATGTTTGCCGAAGGGTAACATAAAACCACCTGCTATGCGGGTGGAATCAAAAAAGCGGAAGCGTTGAAAAAAAAGAATCCCCTTGATTGGTATAATGGTAATAACCAATTGCCTTACACCAATATAATCAAGG